>Ga0206682_10000761_pt1 | contig 33620 bp, 22 predicted proteins | sample M240m12015metaG_FD_155444 | JGI IMG/M metagenome (GOLD analysis project Ga0206682, IMG submission 155444) | Ammonia-oxidizing marine archaeal communities from Monterey Bay, California, United States - M2 40m 12015 | ecosystem: Environmental > Aquatic > Marine > Intertidal zone | place: USA...
TGTCAATCGATAAAGTAGCGATTTGCATTCCCATTTGTATCAAATCTCTATTTAGCGATTCATCTGTTAATGACTCAGTATCAAAGAACGTTACTACAACGAAAGACAAAACAATAGAACTTAGGCCTGTTAACAAAATAGCAACTTCTGCCATGTGTTTTTATTATAAAAATTGAATATGTATATACTAATATTTTATAATAATTACATCTACAAATATTCACCATCTTATCGTACAATTCTCCAGTACTCGTCGTGGAGTACGGTGTTTAGACTGGTCGGTGTTGTGTCGGTCAAATCCTTGTTTAGTTTGGAGTGGTTGGGCGTATTGTTGTAGAAACAGACCAAACGAAGATTGTCAGGGACATGGCCTAAACGGGGATCAATGGCGTCGCACGACATTAACCAAGGGCCACTTTCAAGCGACATCGGGATTTTAGCAACTGCGCAAAGACCTTCTTGTTTTTCCAATAGGCCCAACAAATGACGCCAGTAGGCTTGGTATGTATCGAATGCGCCTTTGCATTCGTCTGTCCAAAACTTTTGGGCATGCGCGTACAGCGGCGTCGCTTTACCATTTTGTGTTTTTTTCTTTGAAAATTCCAAAACTTTTTTAAAATCCTCTTCACGTTGGTCCTCCGACTTGTTTTCGAAGTCAGTGACCTTTTTTTGAATCGTAGCTGTGGAAGCTTTGCAAGCTACATTGGCCATCTGAGCGACAACATGAATGTTTTCAAGAGCGTTTTCGAGGTTGGTGTAGTGCAATTTGTAAAAGCCGTCGGCGTTGTCCTCAATGCGATCCAAAGAAACATTAAACAATCCACCGTGATATTCAAATACAAAACCATGTTTGATTAACCCGCCGTTGTCGTCGATAACATTTTCGCTTGCAAACATTCCCTTTGCATTCATGTATTCACAAATTTGACGGGCGATCTTGTGATAGGTTTCTCTGTTGTCCATTGCCAGCACCTTGGCCTTGTCTTCTTCGGTTACCTTGTGTTTCCAACTAAATGTAATCTTAAGTCCTGCAAGTTTAATTTTCTTTGTTTTTCCAAGCCCAAGTTGAAGAACGTGTCTACCTCCTCCAATAGTCAATGATTCATTTTTGTCAATACTTTCCAGAATTTGCTCTTCAGTGAAATGATATTTTCTGGCAGCTCCTTTGATATTTTTTGATGGCCAAGGTTCATACCCCTCGACCAACGCCATCAAAATTTTCATTTTACTTTTTTTAAGGTCGTGTTTAATGTTAGTTCCGACCTTTTCTACAATAAATGCGTACTGCTCTGGATTCACAAACGTTTCAAATTCTTCTGGCATTCTGGTTCTTTCGAGCGGCAAAATCCCAGGGTGTTTTGTCCGAACATGAGCTCTCATGGCCTCTCTGCTACCGTAATGTTTATTACAGTGCTCGCAAGGGACTCTGTTCGATGTATCGACAGGGACTCTGTTCGATGTATCGACAGGTGCATTGATAAACATGACCTGTTGACCTTTGAATATACCCTTTGTGCCACTGCTTTTGGCTTTTCTGTGGATATTTGCCTTAATAGTTATTTTCAGAATACCAGTAGCATCCTCTGCTTCTTGTTTGGTCCATTTTTCAAAAGTTTTACCTCCCTCAAACTCGATAATACCATTCTTCTCCACTCGGATACCGCCAATGTTCGCCAGACATGGTATTGATTGACTTGCTGCCCTTTTTGCATTTGCTTGCCTTTTTCTTTCAGCTGCTTCCTCTGTTTGTTGACGTTTTCTTTCTTCTTTCTCTCTTCCTCGTCTATCACTATCGGATTCTTTGGTCTCACCGCCAAATGTTTCGGGCAATGCCTCTGACTCTTCCGATTCAATTATTTCAGAGTCATCATCCGAGACGGTCCGTGACGAAGTCTTTGGCCGTTTCTTGACACTCGCCCCCGAATCCTGTAACGGTCTTTTACACATTTCATTGGTTATTATATACAAAATCTAATAATTTCCAAAAAATGTGAAGAAAATATAGGTTTTTTATGTTTTAGATTTAGCTGGAAAAAGTTTGTCAAAAATTCTAAACTTTATTTGATGATTTTGATTTCCCTGGGTTGGAAAAACCTATATTTGTAACGAAAATCCCGGAAAAAACACCGGAATATTCCGGTGTTTTTTTGGCGGAGCCGGAAGAAAATATAGGTTTTTTATATTTTCGATTTAGCTGTGAGCAGAGCTCAAACAAAAAAAAAGATAATCTCCAACCATAAACATTTGTCTACAAATATTCACCTCACCATAACTCTTTTAATAAATATATAAATATGGAGTGGAAGAATCAAAATTCTTCGTTCACAAACTGTTTATATTTTGATGTCGTATTTGCATCGGATGTCGTATTTGCATCGGATGTCGTATTTGCATCGTTTATAACAAATATTCCTGTTGGTTCTGATATAGCCCCATACATCATACTTGTTGGACATCTGTTTCTGTCTGTGTGATTTTTTTCAAAATCGACGTTTTGTAAAGTGCATACAGCATTATCATGAACTATCATGCCTATGGCGCATTTTTTTATAGTAGTATCTTTGACAGTTACCTTTGTATTTTCAAACATGTTTATTCCTATATCATATGGTTCTGGAGAAGTCTGACTTTTTGGGTGAGTTTTGCCTTCCCACCTGCCACAGAGAAGACAATTTTCTATCAAAATATTTTTTGGCGCGTTTTGATTGGACCGTCCAACGTATATTCCCTGTGCAGTTGCAATGATGTTCACATTTTTAATAGTAACATCGTCTGAAAGAATGGTGATGCTCCACCCGTCAAGGTCCAAGTTGTTTCCGTCAATCGTGACTGGATTATTGATTTCATAAGAATCTAAGCAATTAAATTTCTTTACAATCAAGATTTCTTTAATCGCTTTGTTTTTTAATGCGGTTTCAAATTCGTGTCTGTTACTTACTTCATGAGGAGCTGCGAGGGCCATCATTTTATTATTTAATTGTACCATTATATATACAAAATCTATTAATTTCCAAAATATGTGATATAAATATAGGTTTTTATATGTGAAGAAAATATAGGTTTTTTTGCTTCGCGCGGGCCAAGGCCCAGGCGGAGCCGAGGGCCAAGGCCCGATTTTAGATTTAGCTGTGAGCAGAGCTCAAACAAAAAAAGATAATCTCCAACCATCTCTGTCCAACCTCAAAAAAAATCGATATTTGTAAGACTTATTCTTCGGTTTCAGCCGGAGATATGTCGGCTAAACGCTTCGTTTGAACGGTACCGCCAACATGAAAATGATAAAACAAAAGAAATTCCATATTGAAAACGATAATGACACCGATTGTGAACCAGGTTGGACGTAACTTATTCCAAACAGTATTGCAAAAATTAGATAATAAATGGAAGCTCCCAAAGTGATCCACACTGAGCCAATTGAAGTGGATAAAACGTGATTGGGATTCTCTTTATCATAATAATTGTCGATATCGCCTAATAATGACCAAAATCTGGTGTACCAGAAACACCCGAGCAACATAAATAAAGCGTATGAAAGAAAGAGCACCTGGTCAAACACTACAATGCCTGGTTCCGCAGCATATTCTATTCCACGAATCACTGTATACACTTTACCGGCGTAATTTATTTTTGTAGCATGTCGAAGAAAAAAAGGTGAATCTGGAAATTCGATAAAAGTAGATGCGTACGATTTAATATATTTATATTTTGGGGTTTCCATTAAAAATTATGTAATAACAATTATGTTTATAGCACTATTCTGTTTAGATATTATTATTCTGTTTAGATATTTTAAGATTATTATGGTTTATTTTAGAATATATTTATTTATCATTTCGCTATGCTTGATTATGTGATTTTTTTTATAGCCGACCAACCTGTGAGCAAGCCGAGGGCCAAGGCCCAATTATTCATCCGACTTATCATTTTCTCATAAGACCCCTTCGGCATTGTTTTCGCGAAAGAAAACAAAACCACAAACCAATCCAGTTTCTTTATCGCGTTTTACCATTTTTATGCAGACTTTGCCATCATTTTCTGGTGCCGATGTCAACTCATCAACAACAGCCATACTACCGTAAAACGGGTGTGTTGCAACATCATCGTTTGTAATGCCGTGTCCAAACGCTATACAAACCTCATTTTCAATGAAAATATCCTTAGCATATTTACCCAGTTTATTCAATAACAGAAAAGAGTAAATTTTTCCTTCATATTGGATAACATTCTGGTTCAAGTTATTTGGAAATACCCAGATACCGTTTTTCTTCATTGGATGAAATTTTGTGATAACTAATTCACCATATTGTATCATCGAAACATTTTCCACTTTTGTTTCAACAACACAGACTACTTCGCTATGACCATCGTTCGATGTTGCAACGCTGTCACCTTTAATAATCTGGTCGCAACGTTTTTGAGAGCCATCTGCCATTGTAACTCTGCAATGGCCCGCAAAACATGGGCCAGATCTGTCGTTGTAAGACGATAAATCACGCAAGGGCACGGACGGTATTCTTCCCATTCGAATACAATCTGATACCATTTTTTCTCTATGTGTTGGTTTTGGTGGTGGTAGTGTGTTAAACAATGTATCTAAATCAGATCTAACTTTTTCAAAAGTTTCACCACAAAATTGTTGAATACCAATATCTAAGAAATTATTGCACTTTTGATATTTGTATGCGTTCGCCAAAGAAGGTAAATAATGTGTTCCCCATTTTTTATAATTTTGAGATTCAATTGCCTTTCTAACTTGACCGTTAAGATCTGCCAAATATGACTTTTTCCAATCAAATTTGTTTATCATAGTTTCTAAATATTCAAGTGCGCGACCTTCAGAAAATTCTGACAAATAATGACATTTCATTATGATAGGTCCCATTTTTTGGCTTTGAATAGAATCAGACATGCCAGAGATTGTCTCAAGTTCAACGTCCAGTATGGAGAAAGCGCAGTCGGACGTACATTCAATTTCAATTTTTCTGGGATAACCCTTTTGTAATTGTCCTATATGTAAAAAATATCCCCATGATGTTTTTTCAAGGTTTGGCATTTGGATAGTACCTTCCGTTTCAATTGCAATCTTTGTTTTTTGTAAGAGACACGTTCTTAAATCGCTCATTGCGTGTACAAAAACTGTTCCAACTTCACCTACGGTAGGTATAAACGAATAAGATCCGAATGTTTCGTCTGATAATTCTCTTAAAAGGGTAGAATCAAGATTGTATCCAAATCCAAAAGTGTTGATAACGATATCGCAGTGGTTATCTAATTCCTTTCTTAACATTGCATGTTCACCTCTTGGGGGTCTTATATTTGGACAACCATCTGTTAGTAACATAATAGTACCATAATCATCCAGTTGTTCCAATGCCAGTTTTAAACCAGCCCAAATGTTAGTTGAACCTCGAGGTTCAAGGGATTTTAAAGCATTCTTTGCTATAATCTTTCCAGATTTAGACATTCTGGTCATTGGCAAATTTATAAAAGCTGAAGAAGAATAAGCTATAATTGACACAGAGTCGATTGGTCTTAGACTCTCTATACAAACTAATACAGCGTGTTTGACGATGTCTAATATATTAAACCCGTCTCGTTCATCACCGTTTAAGATCTCTGTATCCATACTACCAGAAATATCAATGACAAATACAACAGATTTAGAATGAGTTTCGCCATCGTCTTTAGTCTGTAATGTAATAATTGTTGAGTTTCCATTCTTTTCAATTTTTCCAGTTATTTTATCTTTTTCAGCCATTTCGGCTGGATCGAATTTTTGTTCACCAGTAGTCGTCGATTCATCCGAAACTTTCGCAACAAGCGATAACATTGTATAATCGGTTATTGCTTCCTCAATTTTCATAGGAATGCGAGTAATTGGTGACAGACCGTTTCCTAAAAGAGCTTTTGTTATTGCAGCACGTTCGTACGTATGACCATCAGGCATTTTGACAGGATCTTCGAAAATTTCATATGTGATAGGACAACAAAGTTGGTTTTCCGACGAGAAGGATGACATTTTTTTTATTATTATTTACTTCTTATAACCAGGAAAAAGTAAAATATTTGATACAAATATAAGATTTTCATATACAGAAATTAGACTCCACGATTATCATTTGACACTTGCGGACTATTTCGATTAAGTCAAGCACTGGCCTCAAATAAAATGGATGGTTTATTTATTACATGTATTTAAAGCAAATTTAAACAAAATAAGAAATGGATGGAAATCCTGATTTTCTTTTTACCTCTATGAATAATTTTTTTGAATGTAGCATGTGGCGTGGTTCGTCACAACATAGAAGCACACACAAATTGCGTAAATGGTTTCAATGGGTTTATGTCGCCGCTTTTAATGGTACCGAGGAAGGAGGAAATAAATTAGAAAATCATTGCCAAAATCTGAGATTTAAAATTGGAAAAGCACAAAATTTACGGGTTCGTGGAAAAGCACTAATTGTAGAAAGTGGGGGTAAAAATATAGGAGGACAAACGGAGGCGCTCGAAGAGACTGACAGCGATGCGGACGATGAAGAAGCCCCCGCTTTGGCCGAGTCAACGAAATTAATTAATTGGTCAAAACAAATTGTCTATGCATTCTCGGTTCCTCGTCCACTGATGTTTGAAACCAGAATTAAAAGATTTCTTTATAATTTTATATATAAAAATATGTATAAAGATATTGAAGCAAATGGGGAAAAGGTACAATATGCGTCAGAAATTGTTCAAGGTCTCTCATTTGAGGCTCTCATACACGTGATACAACTCTGTATTTTAGAAGGTTGTTTGTATCACAAATATATAGAATTAAACCAAAAAGAACAAATATTCAGACAATATATAGGGGATATGATGCAATATCCTCCAGATACAATCGAATGGGATGGTAACACTTATTATGGTAAAAAACGGGGTTATCATCAGACAATGACATTGAAAATTGGAAAAAGTGTACAAGAAACGGTGAAATCTACACTTGCTAACAAAACTGTTAACAAAAGAATGAGACCATTACAATTTAACGATAAGTTTGATTTGATGAAAGAGGTTATGACAGACAATGCGACAGACAATGCGACACCCAAGTTTGTGCAGTACGTATTCAATGTTCAAAATAATGACAGTAGACTGAATCATAGAAATAATCCGTCAAATAGTCCAAGTAAAATGTCATTTTCAACAAACATAATGGATGCTCCCAATAAATCATTTATTATTGGCAATCTTGCTTTTGCCATATACGAAAAGGATAGCGACGGTCGGTTCCCCTGTGAAATAGTGGGTTACTGGAATGGTCAGTTTGTAATACGATGGATAGACCCTCGGAGATTTGATACGGTAGCTCGAAAATGGATAGTATATGACAATAAGGCGCATAATAAATATATGAAAAGTCGTAAACTAAACACACTGTCTGATTTCTTAAAAGACAATGTAGTAGCAGTTGGCAATAAATATTTAAATAACCCAGTTGCAAATTACAGGTATCGGGATTATATTCAATTATTAGTTTCAGCCAAAGAGGAAACAGACATACAACCAACGGATGTACTGGTACCTACGTTTTATCGTAATGTAGCAGAAGAATATAAAGATCCGAATCAATTAAAAACTTGGAATGCGATGAATTATGGAGCCAAATATGCTCCTTCACCACATTGGTATACAGGTCATAGACAAATGCAGAACAAACCATGTAACCCCACTTTTCAAAATAAAACAGATACGCAATTGCATAACTTAATAATTTCAAAGGAAAAAATTCAGTTAAATCAAGAAATTCAGTTAAATCAAGAAAAAAAAAACCAAGAAGAAAAAAAAAACCAAAAATAAGAAAAAAAAAAAAAACAAAAAGAAAAAAAAAACCAAGAATCAGATCAAGAATCAGATCAAGAATCAGATGTCTTTTTTATAGAAGATAGTAGCGATAGTGGTGAATATAGTCAAGAAATTAATAACGACAGTCAAGAAAGTGATAACGACAGTCAAGAAAGTGATAACGACAATCAAGAAAGATTCAAATTAATAAAAAAATACTTAGATTTTCCAGGAGGAAGTAAAGGGCGAATTATCGCAAAAACGAAAAAAAACGGAAAGCCACGAAAAGACGGTAGATATAAAGTCATAATGGACAATGATAATGATAAGGTAAGATATATAGACCCGAAAAACGTCAAAATTTTAGACCCGAAAAACGTCAAAATTTTTAAATGCACAGTGTTAATTGGAGAAAATGGATCTAAATCGTCTTGCAAACAAATAATATCGACCAAAAAATAAGCCCTTTTCAGACATTGTCCCTAAAAAATCAATGCCCATTTATTTTATTTATCAGGGTATGTCCATTTATTAGGGTATGTCCATTTTTCTACATTTGTTATATCCGAATGTGTAATTATTTTGCTAATAACTTTCATTGACTTCTTGGCGTTTGGAAGTTCTATATTTTTAAATGATTTATTTATAAATAATTTATGAATCATGTCGATATAAAATAGTAGATAATCTTCCGTTTTTTTTATCTTTAACAACGCTTCTTCATATGGAGGAGTTTCTCTACCACGTCTAAATTTGTAAATATTAAATAATATTTCAATCTCTTTAAGCAATTGCGAGAAAACTTTTATATTATTTGGCGGAGCCTTATCAGCTTTATCGATATGACTGATAATTCTATCTATGATTTTTTTTGGTTTTTTTTTTCTTTCTGTTTCTTTTTTATCCAATTCAAACTCAAAATTAATCAAAAAAAGAACCGGACCCGGGTACTCTTTACAATATTTTAAATATTTCAATGACAGTTTGACAATACCCGATAAGTCACTGGGATAATTAGACACTGGAGACACTGAATCTGTTTTTGACTCTTCTGTGATTGTTTGTGCTGGAAGTAATGCCTCCAATTCAGTTAGACATTTCTCCAATTTGATTATTTTGAAAGTGTACTTTTTTTTTTTTGGTTCCACTGCCTTTTTTTTTGGTTCCGCCGCAACAAAAGTAGAAAACATTCTTTTATTTTTGGGCGCGCACTTTTTATAGTAAACATTTCCAAATTTTATTTGAGTGCCTTTGGCCCAACATTTTTTTTTCGCAAAAACCTATATTTGTAACGAAAATCCTGAAAAAAACACCGGAATATTCCGGTGTTTTTTCCGAAAAATGTGAAGAAAATATAGGTTTTTCATGTTTTAGATTTAGCAAACCAACCTGTGAGCAGAGCTGAAAATAGTTTGGCGGAGCCGAGGACTAAAAGGCCCGAAAAAATTCTAATCCGATGGTGGCAAAAAACCTATATTTGTAACGAATATTCGGGGTTTCAATAATTATACCAAATGAAAACAAATCAAAAATATGTGGGCAAATCGCAATTTTCATTCATTGAAAGATCAAGGCCTTGCCAATGCTCATGAACAGGGATCTCAGGCATGGTTGGACGGAAGAAAGGGGCGAATCACAGGTTCGAAGCCATCCACTTTATTCTTTAATTTCAAAGAAGAAAAAGATTGGGATATTATCTTAGAGCAGTGGTTCGGTGATAAAAAAGAAGATTTCGATGAAATTGCATTGGCAAGAATGGCGCATGGCTCTCATTTTGAAGACGTAAGTGTCAAGGTGATACTCGATAGTATCCCTGGCTCGCACTTTTATGAATGTCCTCAGATTGATATAAATGAACATTATTCGGCCAGTGCTGACGGAGCTATCATCGTTTTAAACGACGACAAGACACCGCTATGGCATGCCAACGTCGAAATCAAGTGTGTTGCTGGCGGGGTCGGGAATTCTCAAGAAAAAATGGAAGAGATTTTAAGAAAGAAGTGGAAATTGCCAGCTTCGTATTATATGATCCAAATCCAAATGGAAATGGCTGCCCAGAATGCCAAGGAAACCTTGTTTGTATGCACCGTGCCCACGCTGACTCGTTTTTGGAAGATAAAATTCGATCAAGAATATTGGTCACTTTGTGTAGAAGTTTTGGAAAATTTCCGTTTGAAAAATGTTGGTTTTGAAGTAATGTTAAGCAAAATTAATAAACTCAAAAGTGCCAGTTTTCGTATTTCTAAGTCTGCTATTCTTTTCCAAGATGTTGAAACAGTTTTTGACGAATTAAAAGATGAATGTGTTGTAAAAAAAATTAAAAAATATTGTAATTTATAAAAATTTACTTCTCAGTTTTTCTAATTCAAATTTGGCTTTTTCGCGGGATCCATATTGTTTCGTGGAGTGTCTTTTCTTGTTTATAGTTATATAACCTTGGTATACTATCCCCTTTTTTTTTGCGTTATATTCTTTAATAGTACCAGTCCAATTTCTTCTCTTTGTCACATCCGATGGCATGCGTGCTCCCGTTTCATTGTACAATTTCAATGCTGCAATAGCCTTCTCTTCTGTAAAATAGAAACCAATATGTTTCTTTCCTGTTCTCTCAGAACCAGTTGCTTTCCATTTTTTGTCACGATTGATGTAACCTACACTGCCAGTACCCATTCTTCTCATTGTGATATCTGAATCCATGCGTGCTCCCGTTTCATTGTACAATTTTAATGCTGCAATAGCTTTGTCTTTCGTAAAATACCGACCTATAGATTTCGACCCTGTCACTTGACACCCTATTGCCACCCATTTGTTTTGAGTTTTGCAGAAAGTAATACACCCACCACCCTCAACATTGTGGTTTTTGGTCGTTCTTTTACTTTGCGCCATGCGTTGCTCTTCCGTACATATTCTTCCAAACGTACCTTCTCCCCCCTTTGTCTCATTGTAGCCTCCAGGCCCAAAAGAATTGTAGAAGGCAATGTAATTGATTTCCAAATTACTTAAATCTTCCTCTGGTACGTCGTCTATCAAGATTTCTGTTTTGAAATTTTCCCAGCCATATTTTCTGATAGCATAGCTAAAATAATACTTTGGGGTTTTACCCGATTTTTTATGTCCACTCATCCGATTCTTATAATTAAGGGTCTGCCCAACATACACTTTGCCATTAATCGGGTTGGTAATCAGGTAAATGCACCCAGTTCTACATTTGGTGTCATCACCATTAACCTGTTCGATCAATGCCTCTGACTCTTTCGTTTCCAAAATGTCAGGTTCATCACTCGAAAGTCTTTGTCGTTTATCACTACTTGTCCCCGAATCACCGTGAGATCTTTTTTTGTTGCTGACTGATGACATTTTATTGATTTGTTCTATATACAAAATCTAATAATTTCCAAAATATGTGATACAAATATATTTTTTTTTTATCCGCAGGCTTGATTTAGACTGTGAGCTGGAAAATATCCTAAAAAAAATCAAGTATAAAAGTAAAATGTTTTACGTATTAAATATGAAACAGATCATATCAGTTTTACTATTTGTAATTTTGAACAAAGTTGATGCACAACATTCAATGGTGTCGTATTCAAAGGGTGTGTATGACACCGATGATTCTTGTGGTACACACTATCACAAGCAAACGATTGGTATGTGTGCGAACGAAATTGAAAGTCTTGAAGACTGCAGGCTGGCGGCCTCAGCGTTCGGCCTCTCCTTTGCCCAACCTCACTCATGGGGTGCGCGGCCGAGGGGTTGTTTTATCGAACTGAATGGAGCGGTTTGGTTTAACAATTTTCCAAGCAATATAAATTGTGACTTCGATCAAATTCAATATTGCATTTGCAGAACTTCAGCCTTGCATTGTCGCACACAAATGGAGCGTCCATCTACTGAAACTTTAACTCCGCCAGCATACCAACGAGATGAAGGTATTTTTAGTAAGAGTGGCGCGAGTGACCTGTCCCATTCTGAAGTCGCCGATTCTCTTCCATTTCATACTGAATTTACGGTGGATCAATTTTCAGGCTACAAACAACTCGTAGAAAATACAAATGTTTCAACCAGTTCACTCTTTTATTTAACAGATACTGGCCGAAATATTTTCAAGCAGGTGTTGCCGAGTCACGGTCGTAATTATGAATCAAATCCCTACACTTACAAAAAAATAACGGAATCACAATGTAGTGATTTTGGATGGGAATCCATTGACTCGCCCCAAGAGTGTCAAGAAGCGGCAAGATATTTACATACGAACTCTGAGCAGATGCAAATCGAACCTGAGAATAATAATTTATTCGAACAGGACAGTGCAAGCGAGCCAAAAGGATGTTATCACAAATGGGTGGGTGCTACGTCTACCAAACGTCTTTACCATAATGTTGGTGTATCTACGCAGGATTGTTCTGGCATTGGTGGTTGCATTTGTAAAATAAAAAGAATTAAAAATTATATGGTACGAAATTCTGGTTACTGCACCGACATTGCGGGCTGGACGGTCATTCCGACAGTTGTTGAATGCGATTTCGCGTCCAAAAATATTCCAGAATACCTTGATACATTGCCTTCACAGCAAGTGATTCGAACTATCGATGAACTTAATTTGGTAGGTTCAACTCATAAAGTTTCAGTGCCGGGGTGTTACATCAAGGAAGAAACTAAAGATGGTATCACGGACATGGTCTTACATTTTAACATGGACGTGAATCCACAAGGTACGTATAGTTATCCAGGCCTGGGAAGTTTTTTTAATGACAATACGATTATGAAGAAATGCAGTGCAACGAATATTTGTGTTTGCAAGCGTGCTCCTTTTAAAACAGTGGACTCTGGACGCTGTAATGATAAAGCTGGTTGGACCAACATAGAAGATCGAGCAACCCCAAGCATTGGTAATACACACGATATGGCAGGAGAATGTCGAAAAGCAGTAGAACATTTGAGTTCAAACTCTAATTTATTATCTAAATCTATGAATATGGGAAACAGTAATAATCCACAAATCACTGGAATTGATCCTAACATGGGTTATGCTTCGCACAAGACAAATACCGCTACTATCCCTTCAGTCGTTTTGATCGACCATATGACAGGTACATACGATATAGGCTTTAAACCCGCGGGATGTTCGATCACAACGGATACAAATAATCCCGTATATTCCTTTAATAGAGGGACGAGAGAAGAAATATTTATTATGGTTGAATACGGCGGCAATGAATACGCTCGCCATCCATATTCGACCAACAATGTTGATTGCTCTGCTCAAAACCAATGCGTTTGTAAACGTGTCCCCTACTATATCAAAGTTTGTGTGAGCTGCGACGGTGCACAATCAACGTGTCTACAATTTCAGAATGTTGACGCCGAAACACTTATGGAAATTGATTGGAATGTTCCAGGTATATATTCTTTGAATATTCATGACCAGTCAGAAACGGTACACGCGTTAGTCATAAGTGAAAATTTGGACTGGAAAATTGGCACTGTCACATACAGTGACACGATTCGGTCAGATACGCCAGATAGTGTTGGATTCACATATGAATATTTGGTGAAAAGAGTACCAACTTTTATAACTGTTTTTGCTGAAGGGTCGCAAAATGATGGGACCGCAAAGAAATGTAACAACGTTCTGACTGTAAATGCGGAAATAACAGTTGAAAAATTTACAATGGACAAATCAATACCAGATTTAAATAGGAGAGTGGCAACGTCTGGCACTACGTGCTCAGATTTTAATTATGATGAGGTCAGTTGTGCGGGTGGTAGTTGCCTTTGCGTTCGAAAAGAAGAAGAGATGTATAAAGAAATTACGTCAGGTTTTTGTGAAGAGGAGAAAGAATGGCTGCCAATTACGTCCAAAGCTGAGTGTGAGGCCGTCCTGGGGTTGTCAGCGTATGCTGGTTACACAGAGGTGACCGAAGGAAGCATGCGCGACAGACCGAGTGGTTGTTTGGTTTTTGATTTTACTGTCGGCTCGCAGCTCATTTTTAATACATTTGACACAACAATATCTCAAACATCTGCACACGCTATGCTAAGAAGTATTTGCAAAAGAGCGTCGTTTAATCCAGTTTCACCTAAGAAATGGAATGATTTGGCCCAGATGACTCTCGAACATATTATTGTGCCAGACGAAACGAACCCATCAAATTCGTTCGAAGTAGCGGTTCGTGAAGAAACAAATAAACCAATATACGATGATTCTATTGTATTGAGAGAATTTGATGGCAATGATAACAATTTGTATAACGAATATCGTGTTATCGACCAAGGAACATGTGAAGACACTCCCGGTTGGGAATCACTGACAAGTCAAGTCGAATGCCAATATATTTTGGGAAATTATGAATTTATGACACTTGATATTACAGTTATTATTTCATCGGGTAACGCTGCGCCCAATGGCTGTTCCTTGCAACATGATATTACTGACGGAATCACTATTCGTTTTGGTGGCCCTTCTTCATCAATGCAATGTGGCTCAAAGTCGCCAAGCAATAATGTTTATTTATTTCATAGATGTTTATGTAAACGAATTTCAAACGAATTTGCTAATGATGAAATGGTTGATTCCTTGAACAAATTGCATGGTTTCAGGCCTTTTATCGACGGCATGCCAACGAGAGACATTGCTTCGCCCACGAAATCGTGTAATGGCTACGGTTGCGTCGGTCTTGGTCTACCAATTATTGATATCAACGAATGTGACACAGATCCGTGCCAAAATAATGCTACATGCCGAGAATCGGGGAATGATTCCTCCGTAGAGCTTGGGGAATACACCTGCGATTGTATCCCAGGATATAACGGAACTAATTGTGAAGAAGATATTAATGAATGTGCATTAATGGATGTAACGCCCGAGTATGAGTTAGTGAACTATTTGAAAACCACTAACGGACGTGTTACTTGGAATACAAACTGTAGAGAGATATGCGAAAATGCTGGAATGACGTGCACGCGTGAAGGTATTAAAATTTTGATGATCCAAGACCCGACCGATCCCTGTCGTCTTCAAATTGATTTTTTTTCTGATTTATTATCTATTCCTGCCAACGAAATTGAATGCCGCCAATGTGCAACGGACCCTAAAGACTTTGATTACAACTATTGGCCAACACCAAACCCAGATTCGACTTTAAGGAACTGCTATAGTGGTGGACTTGCCCAGGATTTAACGGGTGCAATTGATAAATACGAGATTATCTACAACACTCAATGGAATGAGGCAGAAGCATACGATTGCGAAACAAAGCCTGGAAACATGTACGAGCACACTGCTGATTATCGGAATTTTGTGTGTAACTGTGTTAATTTCAACCCAATTCCATGCAAAAACAATGCCACCTGTGTAGAATCATCGACTAATTCCTCAATATTGGCGTCGGACTATTATTGCGCGTGTCCTCCTCGTTATAGTGGAAAAAATTGCACGGATTTTGATATCGATGAATGTGACCCAAATTCCTGCCAAAACGGAGCAATGTGCTCGGAATCGGGCACTAATTCCTCCGTAGAGATTGGCGAATACACCTGCGATTGTCTTCCAGGCTATAATGGTACAAATTGTGAAGAAGATATTAATGAATGTGATCCAGATCCCTGCCAAAACGGAGCAATGTGCTCGGAATCGGGCACTAATTCCTCCGTAGAGCTTGGCGAATACACCTGCGATTGTCTTCCAGGCTATAATGGTACAAATTGTGAAGAAATTATTAATGAATGTGATCCAGATCCCTGCCAAAACGGCGCAACGTGCACTCAAGACATCGGTGAATTCACCTGCGATTGTCTCTCGGGATATAACGGAACTTATTGCCAATTCGATATAAATGCTTGCGAGCCAGATCCTTGTGAAAATGGGGGCATTTGCAACAACACTATTCAAGAAAAAAATATTTATGAAACAACACAAAATTTACCGAGTTGTAACGATTTGGTTGGTTTTGACGGAATAATTACTGAAGAAGATTGTTTGGCTGCAGCGGAAGACGCCGAAGGGCTTTATCCGTTAGAATCTAATTTCGCTATTACAAATATAAACTATCCCACTGGATGTCTCATATGGAGGCAGCGAACAAACGGGGCCGTCATTTGGAACGTGAACCCCAATGCCGCCGGTGTTTGCTCTCAACAGGATGAATGTCTTTGTAAAAACAGTGAGATCCAGAGGCTGAGCCATTATACCTGCAATTGTACCGAAGGGTTTACAGGGGAAAATTGTACCGTTTTAACACTGTGCGATCCAGATCCCTGCCAAAATGGAGCAACGTGTACTGAAAGATTGCACTCGAATGGTACAGAATATTTTGATTGCGAATGTCTCCCAGGATATAACGGTACAATTTGCGACGAAGATATCAATGAATGTGATCCAGATCCCTGTCAAAATGGCGCAACGTGTACCGAATCAAATAACACGAATTCTTCCGTTGCACTTGGCGAATACAATTGCAATTGCCCGTTGGGGTTTGAAGGATTTCAGTGTCATATTTCAAAACCATGCAGTTTGGAACCTTGTCAGAATAACGCAACGTGTACTGAAGACGTTGTCGCACTAACGTACAGAATTATCACTCATCAACAGACGTGTCCTGACTTAGGCACTGGTTTTAGAGGTTTAACGGCAGACGAATGTGAGAACTATCCAAATACCATTCAAATGTTAGAGTATCAAGGCGGTCTCGGTAATCATACATACGGTGCGTGTGCTGTAAATGAGTTTGGCGGCACAATGATAGGTGTTATTGACGACAATCAACCGTCGTTATGTTTCTTTGCGACTTGCGCCTGTATTTTGCCAGAGGTTGAGCCCATTTGTGATTGTATGTTAGGATATGGTGGTGAATATTGTGAGTATGATATTAACGCGTGCGACAATCAACCGTGTCAGAATTCCGCCGAATGCTCATCTAAATTGATCATGCAAGATTTTGATATGTTTGTAGAAGAATTGTAGGAATAAATATAAAACTGGAATTTAAATTTTATTCGTAAATTATAAGTTACAAAAGTTGCTTTTAAACAGGGAGATCTATTGACATTGTTTCTTCCATTTTATTCGAGGGCAAAGGCCCGAAAATATCTCGAGCCGCCAAAAACATGCAGAGGGTAACAGAGTGTGAAGGGTCTGCCTGTAAAAAAGCACGAGATACAGGCCTTAATGTTTCAGGTTCATACGTAGAATACAAGGTTGATTCCGAATGAATACTGGTCAATTCATCAAAATACTCTTTTGCCATTTTTAACTTACCCTTTTTCCCTAAAATGATAATCCAAAAATATGTAATCCATGGATAGAGTAAAGTATTGTGTTGGTCATCTACACCGTACACCCACGAATTCCAAGTACTTTGATATTGTATTGGCCCGGGAGTGATCAATGTGATTATGTCTAATTCAATTTCTTGATCAAAGCTGCGCCAGAAATCACTTGGCATCATATTAAAATAAATGGACAACATTCGCGGTAGTGTTTCTTGTGTTTGGTATAATTTCACGCAAAGTTTTTTTTTAAAACGAGTATGTTGTTGTACACATTTTAGCATTATAGACTTATTACCGGTTCGCATGGCCAAAAGTTCGATTGATCTGATCGCATGACAAACTAATACAGAAGTTGTCAAGCCCGACCTCTCCGTTGGTTTACGCGTATTTTCCCACGAACCAAATTCTGGTTCAAAAAAGACGTCGTCGATAATAAACTGTTCGAGGTACAACATTGCTCTCTGTGCTTTTATAAAATATTTTTTCGCAGTTTGATTAGAAGACAACCATGCTAAAAGAATTAAAAATATAGCATTACTATCAACAATTTCATAGCCGTTTTCTTTGTAGTGAGGGATTTTGTCCCCCCATATAGTTTCGGTGAAATACGCAGGTATTTGATTAGATGCGCTCATGTGATTAGCCAGCAACTCCACATACTCTACTGAGACACTTTCGCCTGAGTTTTTTAGACCGAGAAAAGTGTAGAAATTTTCACGAGTTATAATTTTTTTTTGATATGAACCAGCATAATATCCCCCGTTAATTTTATTTGAAACCAACTGCTGATCAAATGACTTGTTTTGTTTGGATAGAGTGATTGACGGTAAAACGCGATATAAACCACGTGCCAGTATAATTATCGGTGCTACTAACATATACACGTGTGCACGAAGCGCGTTTATATACTATTTTTGGTGGGACCAGTGAAAAAAAATATCTCAAAACGCCCTCGCTCAAAACGCCCTCGAACCAACAAAAAGAGGAAAAAAACGAATATAAATAGATCACTCAAGCCGCAAGAGAATGCCTGCAAACCGCCTTCGTCTCGAACCACCAAAAAAAGGAAGCATTTGGCTGCATAATGATCGTTTATGGATGCTTGTTGATATAACAGATACAGAATATATTTTTCAAACACAGAGTACACTGGGTGAAAAAAAAGTTCAAATCAAGAGTTTTGGTAGAGGCTGGCAACAACGAAATAGTTGGGATGATGTCCCGACAAAAAAACCACCAAAACCATCTCCTTGTTCCATACTTTAAAATACTAATTAAAATCAATTTATTTTTTTTTGCTTCGCCCGGCCAAAGGCCCACTCGGCTCCGCCACGAGGGCCATTTGGTTCGGCTCAACCTAATTTAATTTCATTCAATATTGTTTCAATTGAAAAAGTCACTTTTTTTTTTGGTTGAACTCTTGGTTGTGGTATGCGACGTATTTTCAAACAACTTTTGAGCTTTTTGGTCTTCAGCCTTCTGGTCTTTAAATTGTTGGATGGAGCAACCGTCTTGGTTGCAGAGGTTTTTTTTGTCATTTCGTTAGGAAAAAAATATAAATAAAGATGTATCAATAACACGATTATAATTTTTGATTATTGTTATTATTATTTGTTTCAATATAAAAAACCTGAAAATGTGAAGAAAATATTGGTTTTTGCTCGCTCACTCACAGGTTGGTTGGCTAAAAACTGGCACACAAAAATTATAATTAGTATATAAATGTCACTATCACTTCAAACGATGCGACTAATACAGCTGAATATCGGTGGTAAATTGTTTACCACAACATATGATACAATAAATAATGAAAATTCAATGCTAAAAGCTTTAGTGAATAATCCAAACCCAGCACAGCTGATAGATGGTGCGTTTTTCATTGACCGCGACTATAGTGTTTTCCACTATATTTTAAATTTCCTGAGAGGCAGTAGGGTTTTACCGAAAAAAAATTCCATAGAATTTAAGTTTTTACAAGAAGAAGCCGATTATTATGGTATTGATAGATTACACCGATGTCTTTATCATATAAATCAACCAGATTTTCAAAAATATGACTTGGTTTCAGTTAGTGGGAATAAATATACTGTCATTTCAGTTGATGAATTTGGCTATGTTGTTAGTAAGAATCAAAAAAGATTTAGAATTGATAGCGTCGAAGACATTACACCTACAAAAATAGAAATAAATGACGATGTCATTATATATAAAGACGGAAATTGGCTGAATGGCTATTGTCAACACATACCGAGCGAAGCGAACAATGATTATTTTACAGTGGTAATGGGTGATGGAGTTCAAATTACGGCAAAAAAGCACAGCAACTGTGTGCGATATTGATAGGGTTTTTGCCACCATCGGATTAGAATTTTTTGACAAACTATTTCCAGCTAAATCTAAAACATCTCGCGGACAGCCTGCGAAAAAAAGTTTAGAATTTTTGAATGAACTATTTTCAGCTAAATCTAAAACATGAAAAACCTATATTTTCTTCACATTTTTCGGAAAAAACACCGGAATATTCCGGTGTTTTTTTCAGGATTTTCGATACAAATATAGGTTTTTGCAATATTTGAAATATACATAAAAAGTTTTAGAATTTTTGACAAACTATTTCCAGCTAAATCTAAAATCGGGCCTTGGCCCTCGGCTCCGCCAAAAACATATATTTGTATCACATATTTTGGAAATTATTATATTTTGTTGGCGGAGCCGAACCAATAAGGATGGAGTTAACATTTACAGCCAGCAACAACAAAAGATCATGGCCAGGTTCGGGGGTGAGTGTCGATAAACGGCAAAGACTTTCGGGGGATGACTCTGAAATTTTGGAATTGGAAGAGTCAGAGGCATTGATCGAACAGGTTGATGGTGATGACACCAAATGTAGGACTGGGTGCATTTACCTGATTACCAACCCGTTTAATGGCAAAGTTTATGTTGGGAAAACCATTCATTATAAGAAACGGATGAGTAGACATAAATATTCAGGTAAAAACCCAAAGCATTATTTTTCCAATGCAATCCGTAAATATGGTTGGGAAAATTTTACCAAAGAAATCTTGATAGACGAGGTTCCAGAGGAAGATTTAGATAACTTGGAAATCAATTACATTGCCTTCTACGATTCGTCCAACAGAGAAAAAGGCTACAATGGTACAAAGGGAGGTGAAGGTGCGTCGGGTTATAAATATACGAAAGAACAATGCATGGCACATAGTAAAAGAAACACCAAAAACCACAATGTTGAGGGTGGTGGGTCTGTTTCTAAATATCTTCGTTCTAATATGTGGAGAGTTTATGGTTTCCAATCATTAGGGGAACATAAATATATTGGTCAGTATTTGACAGAAGAAAAGGCTTGTCAAGCATTGAAATTGTACAATGAAACAGGAGAGCGCATGCCTTCGGACGTGACAAGAAGAAAAAATGGAACTGGATGTATTCGTAAACTAAAAAACGGAAGAGTCGAAGCAGCATATCAAGACATAAGAATTGGTACATTTTCATCGGAAGAAGAAGCTGAATTAGCAATAAAAAAACGTAAAAAAGATATATCAAATGGTGAAGTTTTCACTATCAAAACGAGAAAACACGGTACTGGTACAATATCGGAACGAAATAACGGGAGATTCAGAGCAAGATACAAAGGCAAAACCGTGGGGACATTTGCATCGGAAGAAGAAGCGGAACAAGCTTTGAAAATTCACATTAAATCTTAAAAAATAATCTATTTTAACTATAAACCCTTGTTTAAATCTATCTATACTATGGCAGACCGCATTTCTTACCGCAACCTGCTTGTCGGGGCCTACGAAGTATACCAGGCTCAAATGCTCGCCAGCTTGGTGGAAAATCAACCCAAAACTCATTTACAAACGATAACAAACCAAATTCGAACTAAAACTATCAATTACGGTGATATTCGTCTGTCTAATATCAGGAAATACCTTGATTTATTTCCTGGGTATGTGCGATCTGAGATGCAAAAGAAGTTCCATGAATCGTTTCTTCAGGTAATTATTTCTTTTATTATCTTCTTCTTTCTACACTCTCTATTGATACTAACCCTTTTTTTATTCTACAACAGGCGGTGGCTTTACATCTGTAAGAGTGTTGTTCTCAAAATCTTTTTTACCCCTGTTGCAAGTCTTTATCTGACACTTTTATTATTGTTTTTTTATTCAGATACAAGGACGACCCCGAGGCAAGTACTTAACTTTACTAACGTTTTATAATCATTGCATTGAACTAACCCCTTTCTTCTTTCTTTTTACAGGTGGATATGGACAGGTAAATTTTGAATGTAATTTATTTTCTCTTTTTTTGAACACATTTACTAACTCTTTTTATTTTTTATGTCGAAAAATTCAAGACTGAAGCGTAACAACGAATGGGCCAATTTAAAACAACAGGCGCTTTGCCTGACACCACGCAGATTCGGAAAGGTATGTCAAACAATACTACTTGCATTTGCTCTGATCAACAACTAACCCTTTATTTTTTTTTAATAGACAACGGCAGTTTCAATGTTTGTGGCTGCTTATGGGATATCGGTCGAAAAGAGTAACCAATGTATTTTCAGGTAAGTCGAAGTTCATATCTGAATGTCGCCATTTCTTTACTAACACCCTCTAACTTTTTTTTTGTAGTACTGGAAAGCGAGCCAGTGACAAGCTTTTAGAACAGGTACATGATTTTATTATTAGCCTCGGAAATGAATGGACTGAACGCACGAAAAGGCGTGGAGAAATTTTATATATCTACGGGGAGGACCCACTTGATGTGCGAAAGATCTCCAGTTACCCTTCTGGGTCAGATAAGCTAAGAGGAGTCGGTAAGTAAACCTGATTACCCGATTTGTTTACAATTCTTTTACTAACTTTTTATTTTTCTTCCCTTTCAGGTGGTGACGTCATTTATTTAGAGGAGGCCGCGTAAGTACTTTGCCATTCACCTATGATACTTGTTTTGATTTTCTAACTAACCCTTTCTAACTAACCCTTTTCCCATTTTTTTAAAGATTCATGTGAGTATCTGTTTTATTCTTTTGCACTGTTTTATTGTTTTGCATTATTCTACTTTTTTGTCTAACATTTCTTTATTTTTCACTTTTTACTTTTTACTTTTCCAGGTCGGTCAAAATGTTTCACGTGAGTATTCAAGCTGTTTTTGTTATTTTTGCATGCTTTTATCTAACATTTCTTTTCACTTTTTTGCAGGAGGTCATCGTGCCGCTATTAGAGATCGAAACAACCGCTTTGATCTGTATTTCCACACCACAGGACAGTACCAATTTCTACTCGTTAATGTTTGAGGTAAAAACGAAGCGCTTGTATGTTTAATGATTTTTTTCGTCTTACTAACCATTACCTTTTTTTTTCCCAAACAGATGAAGGACGCTGCTGGCGAGTTATTATTCAACCAAATCCAGCTGCAAATGGTCTGCGAAGACTGTAAACTTGGGCCCGACCCTCATAATTGTTCCCATATGAAGCATTTATTACCAAAGTGGAAAAGTGGTGCTAAACAAGATATGGTTCGGCTAATTTACGGCGACAATTCAGCTGACATGCTTCGTGAATCTATGGGTGTAACAACAAACGACACCTCGTCAATATTCCAAGAGAATTGGCTGAATGCATTTACAGCAAGACCAGAATATAGTGCTTTTAGTACACCAATGGTAATCTATGTAGCTTGCGATCCGAATGGTGGCGGAAGCTCGCAAATGGCAATCGTTTCATTGTACCAAGATAGAAATAACTTTGCAATTTGTGGAATGGAATCACATGCAGTCAAAGGTCATGGACAAATTCGAACATTGCTGGAAACTCACGTGAGAGGTATTCGTGCAACTTTCCCAACAAGTTTTATCATTTTCATCCCAGAATCAAACTTAGGTCATGAAGCCAGTCATATGTCACACATGTTAAAGGACATTCCAAAATGTCGTTCATTAATGGAAAAGGGTGAACCAGGGGTAATCACAACTCATAAACGCAAGGAATTGTACGCCAATACTGCCGTGGAGAGATTTGCAGCCGAATCGGTTTGCTATGCAGACAAATTCGTTTGTATGAATCCCTTTGAAGATGCAAACAAACGAGCTACAAAAGTGAAAAAAATGTTCAGAAAACAACTGTCTGTTTACTCTAAAATTGTAGTGGCGCGCGGCAAAGATTCGTACAATATTCCAAAGATAGTTTACTCGGGCAAAGATCAGGGAGAGGACGATTTGGTTATGACGTTTCAAATCGGGTTGTATTGGAGTATTCAATTTGTAACAGGACGTACACACCCACATATCAAAGAATTAAATTTGTAATTTTAATATTTTATTTTGTCGCTAACTAAACGATTCAATTTTTATTTGGGGGAACGTTATTTTTTAAAGGTAAAAGTGCGAAATTGTGGCATCATCATTGTCACACATCCGCTGGGATTAACATCACCAATATCGTTCATAATTTGATATTCCTCCTCCTTTTTCCGTAACCAAGCTGGAACGTCCTCTTCTGAATATACAAAGTCCTCTACTGAATTTACATCTTCTACTGTGCCTACTTGTGTTGTATATACATTATACATATCATGCATAAAATTCAAGTTTTTTTGAGCATCCTTAGATAATATGTAATTTGGACGAAATATAGATCCCGTTAGATTACTCTCATCGGCTGCAGCATATCCAAAATATTTGAATAATATTATATCAGCGTTTTTTTCCGTAGTTATATTCACACTTTTTTTTGAATTATAGTCAACCTCTATGACAGCTAATTCAGCTAATTCTTTCCTGGTCACCCAATCATCATCCATAGCTTCTTCAACAGTTGATTTAATTGCAGTTTTTCTACTTTTCTTGTAATAAATTTTATTTCCGACTGAAAAATAACCACCAATGCGACAGTTATATAATCCGCTTTGTATTTTATTATAGTTTTGAATTAAATTAAATTTCATTTTTTGTTTTTTCATGTACTTTGGCCAATGCTTAGTTTCAAGTAGGCCACCAGTGCCAAGAAAATGGAAACCTTTAGGATTTAAAAAATATGCACTAATTTCAAGTTCTTCATCGTACGTAAGCCCATGATATCTCCTTCTTCCAGTGGGATTTTTTTTAAAAAAATTCCAGAGTGGATACCACAGAAGATCGAGCAATTCATGGGGGGCGTCTTCGTCTTCACCAATATATGGCGAATTTATCCAATCAACCAAAGACAGACACAATGTCATCAAATCAAGGCCGAGCGATCCATTAGGTCGATTGTAAAATGGATTCCCTGATATATGTAACTGCCTTTCTTTATTCATTCGAGATGCACCAAAATCAATAATATGGAAATTTTCTTGTAAATCGTCGTGCATAATATTACCGACATGTAAATCACCGTGTACAAAGTTCAAACCTTTTCTATTTACTGCCTTTAAAGTATTAGCAACGCTCTTTATGGCATTCGCGGCCAAATTGGCCGATTCGACCACTTTATTGTTCTCCAACATATCAATTAAAGTATCCTGAAGTGTATGTTCTAATTTGACCATACCAGCCACAATTGATTTTTGAATACCTTCGTCTTCGAAAAGTCTTAATGCGGGTCGTGGAATGTATTCTCCTATGAAATAAACTGTTGGAAACTTGGCAGCATGTTCTAATTTTTCCAGTTCGACATTAAACATGCAAGCCAAGTAGTCTTGGTTCTTATATTCTTGTAAATCATAGTTGTAGTCGTGATCATCTGGATAATCATCTGGATAATTAGCCTTTATTACAACGTCATCTACCTTATCTTTTGTTTCGCCTTGAAGTTTTGCCAAAAATGTGGCTCCGTATGTGCCATTTCCCAATTTTTCCTTCACGTCATAAATTGCATTATCAATTTTGAATGAATTGGGAGTCATAACCTTAACCACAGATGAGAGTTTATCATCGCATTGTTTTTGTTCTCTGCGTCCTCTGGATTTTGCTCTGCGGCTTGACATATTTGTAAATATATAATTACTTTTATATGTTTGTTTTTTTAAAGTATCTCATCATCTGTCTCGGAATCGCTGTTCTCATCATCCGATGTCTCATCATCATCTGTCTCGGAATCGCTGTTCTCATCATCCGATGTCTCATCATCATCTGTCTCGGAATCGCTGTTCTCATCATACCAATTATCAAGATTTATCCGTACTGAATCTAAATCGTAGTTGACTCCCTGGCCGGATGGTCTGGGTGGTGCTGGTGGTGGTGATGATGCTGGTGGTTGTGGTGGTGGTGTTATTGGTGGTTGTGGTGGTGGTGTTATTGGTGGTTGTGGTGGTGGTGGTGTTATTGGCGGTGGTGGTTGTGGTGGTTGTGGTGGTGGTTGTGGTGGTGGTTGTGGTGGTGATGCTGATACAACAAAAGATTGGAACATTTTATTTATAAATCACTGCAAACATTTATAGTATGTTTTCTCTGTTACCTATATTTTTTTTTTCTGTGATTTCGTTACGCAGGCTCGCAGGCTCGCAGGCTCGCAGGCTCGCAGGCTCGCAGGCTCGCAGGCTCGCAGGCTCAAATATAGGTTTTTTGCATATTAGATTTAACTGGATAAAGTTTGGCGGGCAAGGGCCCATGGGCCCAATATTTTTTTTGGCTAAGCCGAGGGAAATAGCTAAAAAAAAAGTAGTATATAATTAATAATGTAAATAAACACATGGCTTCAATTTCTTCTATATCATATCTTCTGCCAAGTTTTTCCGATTTACCTGATACATTAAAATATGTCATATTCGCATTAGGTGCATTATTTGTTCTATTTATTTTATGGATTATCTGCAAGATAAAGGATTGTTTCGTTTGTATTTACAGTATTTTTAAATGTCTATTTTGTTGTTGTAATAAAGGATACGACAGAATAGAAGAATAACAATAACTTTGTTTTTTAATAAATATTTTGTAAGTTATTTGTTTTATTATCCCTGAAATAGTTTGGACTGATTGGTATTTCATTTGTTGACTTACTATTTGCTCTAAAGAAAACGTATTTAAGGCTCCGTTTTGATTACAACCATGCTTTTTGACCGGTTTATTTTTATTCTTTTTATTTTAGTCAATTACAGTTGGTTGCTTTTAGGTATTGTGTACAATTCACCCGCAAGAATCCTTCCAATATTAACTATTATATTTTCATTATTATCAGTCATAATTGTCACCCTTTTTCAATTGCAAATAATTGTACAACAAAAAAAACTGGATTTCGATGGTAAATGCAGCACGATTTCTTGGAGTGCAATACATATCTTTATTTGTATATTTTTTTTATTAGATATTTTAGAATATGTCAACATTCTTGTTATTTTCGGTATTTTGGGAATATTTTTAACTGTTGTTAGTTTAACGGTATTAACGATGTCATGTCAAGTGATAGCAAGCTCCAGCGATGCGTGGATCCCGCATGTACATTTGACTTGCGTATGTTTCTGGGTTATTATCAACTATTTGTATGTATCGCTGCCAATAATCATGCCATTTATGACAGTATTACCAGTCGTACTGATGTTAATACTACGTTTCTATGAATACCGTATTGAGTTAAAGAGTATATGTATCGAAAGCGTGTTTTTTTTGATCGCGATCGCTCTGCACATATTTTTGGATATGGAACAACTCTCTGCTGAACATTTTTATCAAATGACTGCAGTTACTGTTGTATTGATTATTATTGTTTTAAATGAGTTCAAAGCTATTACTATTCTTTTTACATTGCCCTTTTTTATGATTGGTTTTATATTTTACTATATCGGTTGTTCTATTTTTTACGATAAACAACCTACAGTGGAATCTCTAAGAGAAAAATACAACGATTTTGTCAGTATAGATGAATTGATACTGTCTGTAGACGATTTTGAAAACGATGATGAAAATTGGGACGAACATTTATGTACAAACATTTTATGATATATTTGTTGTATAATATGTTTTACATCTATTTCTATGAAAATTAATACCAAAATATATAAAATGATTGAAGTCCAAATTAACGTGCTTACACAGAGATTCTAATATTTCTGTTTCCTTCTCTTCATTAAAAATAACGTGCCAATTTGTTTGATTTTGAAATTTGCATAAAGCAAAATTTGATTTAAAAAGTTCAAATGCTTTTCGCATTACAAAAATGTGCTTGGCGACATTTAAACATTTTTTTGTAATTGGTTTCCAAGTAGATTGCCAAAAATCTTTAAAGTTATCTGGTATTGGGTTGGATTCTATTTGACTTTGAAAGGTTTTAGCAATTTCATTTGACATTTTTTTTTGGTATGAACACTAAACCATACTAAGCAAATGTATAAAATGTGATACGGATTATGGTTTTTCAATCCAACCTAATCTCTATTTTCCAAAATATGTATCGAATTTTTGACTTTTATGCTTTTATCGCTGATAAAAAAAACTGTACTATTTTGAGTGAAACATCTAATTGCTGGGACTTCGTCATCGAAGAATGAATCTTTTCTTGTTATCAAAAAACATTCAAGACTGTGCCAAAAATCATTGTGATAAACATTGCATCAAAATGATTTTGGAATTAACTCAAATGCTGTACTGTAGTTGGTGGAATGGTAGGTCGGTTTTACCTGTTCCAGAATTGGACCCGTCTGGCAAAGACCCGTACCGACCAACGCATAAAAACCACCCTGTCTCCATTTGGGTCAGAGCTGATCCAAAACATTATGATTACACCATATTGCTTGCGTTTTCTTTAGTTGACGAATATTATCGACGTTATGGTAAAATACATGCTTGTTGTGAGCACTTGGAACGCTTGCAAACAATGGGTGCACCTCCTTTAATCTGTGCAGAAACTTATGAACCTCCTGCAAATAAACGTGCGACGACAGGTTTGCCAGAAGGTATCAAGTATTTTGATTGTGCGATCAACGACGAATATTTTGATAAATGTGCTGTTTATACCGATAATCAACTCGACGCAGTCCAAACTTATCGTGAATATTACAAATTGAAGGAGATAGAGATGAAATGGAAAAAAGGAGGTGTACCAGAGTGGTATAAGCGAACACAACTAATTAAAACATTTCCTCTGTAGATTTTTTATAGTTTTTAATGATGTCAATATCAGAGGTATTTTTTTTCATGAATTTTCGGTCAGATTCTACACCTCGCAAAAATTCTTGCTCAAATTGTTTTCTTCTTTTCTTTTTTCTTTCCGGTGAATCCGTACAGCCTACCCGTGACATTTGAAAACGTTTTTCTTTCCTTTCTATATATAATTCTCTGCTGTGATGCATTATACATGCGTTCATTTTTGACGATATACATCCCATTTGTATATATAAAATGGGATATATATAACCGATTTGTATAAAATACTACGTTTTGTTCTAAATGATTAACAAACAGGCTGTTTGGATTCAAATAATGACTTCAGTACATGTCGTTTTTTTTTTAGCATGTTTTCTGTCTTTTCAAATTCAATCGTTTAAACAAGACGCCATATGGACATTATTGTTTGCGTTGTCGTCTGTCACTCATTTTTCAGTAGCTGAACATCGGAACTGGCAGCTAAAACTGTCTACAATTATGAACATTGCATATTATTTGGATTCGTTTCTTGATATTTTAATGATATTTGGATTTTTGGTCTCAGTAAATTGGACCAACCTTTTTTTTATATTTGTTTTGAGTGTTTGCATACGAAAAATACCACAGAGATACTCACAATGTGTTGTACTGTTTATATTTTTAAACGGCATTCATTGGTACACCTTTTTGGTTATATTTCGTTTCGCATTACAATACAAAACAAGACAGTATTTGAATAAATCGGTCACACAATGCCACGCGACTATTTACCTGAAAAAATCAGTAGCTTGCAAAGCAATAAATGTACTATTAGAATCTGTTCTGTTGTGGGTGCTTCGGTGCGAATCTCGTTTTCCACACAAAATGAGGTATACACCACCAATAATCGCGACCATTTCTATTGTTTGTATCACTGTATATTGCCAATATTTTATTTTAGATACTAAAGTTTCGGTCAAATCATCCATAAAATCTATTGATATTAACCACCCATTAACACCTTCATTGAATGCTATATTAAGGTGTGAACAGTGCATGAAATGTTTGACAAATGTTGATATCGAAGATTCTGTAAAAGATAACGTTTACAGGGTTGATAAAGAACATTTGATTTGAGTAATGAAATTCCTCAAATATAGGTATTTGTGTCCGCTTAAAAAAGATTAAATAAAAAAATTTATTTTGCTTCGCGCGGGCCAAGGCCCAGTAATTATATTTTTTTATTGATTTCAAATATGGTATTTAAAATATGATATCTATTTTCCTATCCAAGAATGCCTTGGTCTCTTCTTCGTCTTCTTCGTCTGAATCAGCTATGGGCTTCGCTGGACGCCGCGCGCACCACCTAAAACCTACCCACAAAATAGCCACAATTAATAGACAAATCAATGCTATAATTGCCCAATTCGTTTCATCCTCTTCTTCTTCCAATTCCCTGCTTTGTTCTATGCATTTATTTTCTATTAATTGAAATCCTTCATCGCAATTTTGACATGATTCAGAACCTTCAACAATACACTGTGAACTCGCGACTCCGTTTTCACAAACACATGTATTTTGATGACACGAATCTGTATCCGAATGATAATGGAAAAATTTTTCACAATCATCACAAATATATGAACCGACGGTATTTCGACAAAATTTGTCCCCACAAATATTTGCATCCTCACATTCGTTGATGTCTTCTTCACAATTTGTACCAGTATAACCAGTAGTACATTCACAGGTGTATTCACCAATGCTTTGCAAGCATGTTGCACCATTTTGACAGGGGTCTGGGTCACATTCATTAATATCTTCTTCACAATTTGTACCAGTATAACCAGTAGTACATTCACAGGTGTATTCACCAATGCCGTCAGTGCATGTTGCTCCATTTTGACAGGGGTCAGGTGAACATTCATTGACGTTCATCTCGCAGTGTGTACCAGTATAACCTGGAAGACATTCACATCGATATCCATAGATGCTGTGGGTTAAATAAATTCCATTAGAAGTTTCAACGCATGTTGCACCATTTTGACAAGGATCCGCGTCACATTCGTTGATTTCTTCTTGACAATTTGTACCAGTATAACCAGTAGTACATTCACAGGTGTATTCACCGATGCCGTCAGTGCATGACGCTCCGTTTTGGCAAGGATCTGGGTCACATTCATTAATATCTTCTTCACAATTTGTACCAGTATAACCAGTAGTACATTCACAGGTGTATTCACCGATGCCGTCAGTGCATGACGCTCCGTTTTGGCAAGGATCTGGATCACATTCGTTGATATTGATGCATTCCGCTACGCTTGATTTTTCAAAACCTGCAAAACAAATGCATTGATATCTATTTTGAAAAACCCCGCACAAGCCATTAATACAATCGTTGTGGTTTTGACATTCGTTCGTATTAACCTCACAATTGATTCCAGAATAGCCCGTAGGACATTCGCAAACGTATTCACCAATGTTCACGTTGGCAAAATTTGATTCGGTACACCCACCACCATTTTGACAAGGATTTGGTGAACATTCATGAATGTCATGATTGCAAATTTTGCCATCATATCCGGTATCGCTACAATTACAAGTAAAATCATTGATACCGTCAATGCACGACGCTCCGTTTTGGCAGGGATCTGGATCACATTCATTAATGTCTTCTTCACAGTTTGTTCCAGAAAAGCCTGGAAGACAATCGCAGGTGTATTCGCCAAGCTCTAATAACGGGTTAATATTTGATTCTTGGCACGAAGCTCCATTTTGGCAAGGATTTGGGTCACATTCGTGCATGTCATGATTACAGAGCGGGCCGTCTAAGCCCACTGGACACTCACATGTAAAACTTCCTAATGTATTCAAACAAACAGCGGCACCAACACAATCGTCTAATCCTAAAATGCATTCATTAATATCTTCGTCACAGTTGATGCCAGTATAACCAGTAGGGCACGAGCAGGTGTATTCCCCAGGCTCTACGGAGGGATTGGTTCCCGATTCGGCGCACGTTGCGTTATGACGGCAAGGATTTGGCTCACATTCATTAATATCTTCTTCACATATTATGCCAGTATAACCGAGAGGGCAAGTCATATTGCTACAGACACCAGAACCGGCACTCGACAATTGACCAATAGGACATTCTTCGCAATTGCCGCCCAAGACGTCCCAATTATCCGAGCTCACACCGTAATTTTCTGGACATTCCTGGTCAGCACACGGTGCAGTCGAAGTAGTAACATTGTTGATTTCAGGGTGTTCGCAGACACGGCATCGTCCCCATAAATCCCTGCCACTACCCCTCTCACAAAACTGACAGACTTTACCAGTATATCCAAAGTAGTCACTACAAGCGCAATGAAATACGCCAGGTGCTTCCGTAGTACCGTCAATCGTTTCAGTGCAAATACCTTGATGTTGGCAGGGTTGAAGTAAACACTCATTGACGTCGACTTCACAGTCCAGGCCTTCAAATCCTGTAAGACAATCGCAGGTATATTCGCCGATGTCCGCTTCCGTACAATTACCTTGATTTTGACAGGGTTCAGTAGAACACATCCCAATATAATCTTCGCAATCAGTTCCATTATAACCTGGAAGACAATCGCAAGTGTATTCACCAATGCCTTGAGTGCAGGTCCCGCCATTTTGGCAGGGATCTGGGTCACATTCATTCAGGTCTTCTTCACAATTTGTACCATTATAGCCTGCAAGACAATCGCAGGTGTATTCGCCAAGATCTATAGAGGAATTTGTTCCCGATTCCGAGCACATTGCACCGTTTTGGCAAGGGTCCGGATCACACTCGTTGATATCAGTACAGACTCCTGATCCTGCTGGTGATTCTTCTCCTTCCATGCACTCCACACAATTGTCGCCCAAGACGTCCCAATTATCCGAGCTCACACCAAAATTTTCTGAACAACTTTGGTGTGCGCAGGGAGCAGTTGAAGTAGTAACATTGTTGATTTCAGGTTCCGAACACTCAGTGCACCTACCCCAATCATCTCGACCACTACCAGGTTGACATTCATCGCACAGAAAGCCAGTATATCCAAAATAATCGCTACAGGCACAGTGAAATACACCAGGGGTAGGTGTAACGCCGTCCGTCGTTTCCGTACAAATTCCATTGTGTTGACAAGGTTCCAACAAACATTCATTGACGTCGACTTCACAGTCAAGGCCTTCAAATCCTGTAAGACAATCGCAGGTATATTCGCCGATGTCCGCTTCCGTACAATTACCTTGATTTTGGCATGGTTCAGTAGAACACATCCCAATATAATCTTCGCAATCAGTTCCATTATAACCTGGAAGACAATCGCAAGTGTATTCACCAATGCCTTGAGTGCAGGTCCCGCCATTTTGGCAGGGATCTGGGTCACATTCATTCAGGTCTTCTTCACAATTTGTACCATTATAGCCTGCAAGACAATCGCAGGTGTATTCGCCAAGCTCTACAGAGGAATTTGTTCCCGATTCCGAGCACATTGCACCGTTTTGGCAAGGGTCCGGATCACACTCGTTGATATCAGTACAGACTCCTGATCCTGCTGGTGATTCTTCTCCTTCCATGCACTCTTCACAATTGACACCAATATTTTTCCAATTATCAGAGCTCACACCATAATGTTCTGGACATTCCTGATCGGCACACGGTGCTGAATGACTTGTCACATTGTTGATTTCAGGTTCTGAACACTCTGTACACAATCCGTCAACGTCCTGTCCTTTACCTGGACCGCACTCATTGCATAATTTTCCAGTATAACCAAATGATTCCACACAGAGACATTCAAATTCACCTGGTGCTATTGAAATGTCCGTACTTGACTCCTTACAGATTGCATCGAAATGACACGGTTCCACAATGCATTCATTGATATCTAATTCACAATTATCTCCTTGGTAGCCGACTTCACAATCACATTCGTACCCGTCGGATGTTTCTGTACAATTACCTGCATTTTGACAGGGATTTGGTTCACACTTATTGATATCTTCTTCACAATTTGTTCCGTTATATCCTGGGGGACAATCGCAAGTGTAGTCACCAAGCTCTACAGAGGAATTTGTTCCCGATTCAGTACAGGTTGCATTATTTTGACATGGGTCTGACAAACACTCGTTGATATCAGTACAGACTCCTGATCCTGCTGGTGATTCTTCTCCTTCCATGCACTCTTCACAATTGACACCAATATTTTTCCAATTATCAGAGCTCACACCAAAATTTTCTGGACATTCCTGATCGGCGCAGGGAGCAGTAGACGTGGTCACATTGTTTATGGACGGCTGTTCACATTCTTGACACAATCCGTCAACGTCTCTTCCTTTACCTGGACCGCACTCATTGCATAATTTTCCAGTATAACCAAATGATTCCACACAGAGACATTCAAATTCACCTGGTGCTATTGAAATGTCCGTACTTGACTCCTTACAGATTGCATCGAAA
>Ga0206682_10000762_pt1 | contig 33619 bp, 30 predicted proteins | sample M240m12015metaG_FD_155444 | JGI IMG/M metagenome (GOLD analysis project Ga0206682, IMG submission 155444) | Ammonia-oxidizing marine archaeal communities from Monterey Bay, California, United States - M2 40m 12015 | ecosystem: Environmental > Aquatic > Marine > Intertidal zone | place: USA...
TTTAGGAGGGCATATATTTTTTCTTTTTTATTTTGTATGTCATTTTTTGCCTACACGTCGTTTCAATATTTTAGGAGGGCATATATTTTTTCTTTTTTATTTTGTATGTCATTTTTTGCCTACACGTTCTTGTTTGCCACATGCTTCCGTCATTTTCTGCTCGTACAGAGAAAACAAGAACGTGTGGCTGGTGTTTCGTTTTTGCTACACACTGCTTTGCTCACACTAACTCAACTCATTGATCTGGTTCTTTGAGATCTCTCGCTGCACCAGAGTTGGTACCGTTCGTGTCTGTTTTGCCTCTAATGCTTCGGTCGTGCACATAGGCGTGCTCATTCCCCCGTGGACGCTTCCTACTCTTGGTAATCTGTTTTTTTTCTCTGTACTGAGAAAGTAGCTGTTCTATTGCGCTCATTTTTTTTGTGCGTCTAAGTTGTATAAATACAGTGACGTCTTATGAAAATGTCTCGCAATGCAACAGTCGAATTGCTTCGTAATATGTGTCTTTATTTACAAAATATTTCTGCTCCATTAGACGAGAGACACATTAAATTTTCGATTACTCATAAGGAAAAAGCCCGCGCAGTGCTAACAAAAACAATAAGAACAGTTTCTACCAATATTAGATCAAAATTGCGGAGTATGGATAATTCAAAATTGCAAGAAAAAATTAAAAACATTGTGAATTTCAAGAAAGGGGAAGTTTTTATTCCAGAAGGGCTGCCAGTTGGGTTTTTTGTCCAGACATCTCAAAGTAGTTGGCAACGTTCTCATATGTTTTCACACTTCGGCAATACATATGTGTTACCAGATATAATTGATGAAGTCAACTTGTTTTACCGCCCGAGACTTGCGTACGTTCTGCCAACAAATCTGCCATTAAAGTGGCGGACATCAGAATTTTCACAACTTACTTACGGTCAAGAACTTTTACTACACTTTTGTAAAGAAATTGATACTATAGATATGTTCAATTTAATGATAGAAAAAACAAAGGCGCACCTAAGCGTTAGTAAACAAAACATCACTTCATGGAGAGAATTGTTGACTCCTAATGACGGCATGGTCGTAGACAGTGATGCAATGGGTAGCTCCTCAAGTGACGATATTCAGAACAAGTACGAAACTGAAGTGCACAAACAAATTCAAAGCTTTCTTGATGAGCAAAAAACCCATTTGGAAGAAGATCCTCAGAATATGTCAAAAGAAACTAAAGCAATAATGAAAACTTTAAATACGAAACTACAAAATCTTGGGATACAAAAAACAGAACTTGAGAAAAAAATATTAAGTCTGGAAATTGGGTTTCAAGAGAGGTATGATTTATCAGCCAAGGCTCAATTAGAAAAAGAAATCGAGTTTGAACAAAGAAAACTACAAACCTGCGCGGCTGAGCGGCAGAAGCTCGTAGAATACTTCACGTTCAGCAGTGATGACCTACAACCACAAGACAAACAACGTTATTTGGAACAAATACATGAGAAGCAAGAAGAAAAAGAAAAACTTAAGAAACAAATATCTGAGAAAGTAACATTGTTTAAAAGAAGGTATGATTTATCAGCCAAGGCTCAATTACAAATAAACATCGTGACCTTGAAAACAGATCTTAAGTCCTTAAACGACGAAATTTCAAATATTAATAATCAGATAACAAATTTCACGAATAATTTGACAAAGCAACAACATGCTGAACAAAATTATTTCCTTCCAGCAAGGACAAAATACAGACATTTTGATGTAAAAGAAGGGGCATTTGACCTTGAAGTGTGGAATTCTACAGATTATCACCGAGATGGTTCTAGAACACACGGACAGACCTTTTTTGACAAAATAAAAGAACATTATGAAAGTAGTATTTCTGTTGAGGAATTTAAATTTGATGAAAATTTTTTTCAGGTTTCTGAAATAGACGTCAAGTTGTATGAAAATACTCAATTTAAAAAAGGCAAGAAATTGGATTTAAGTGACAAACAATTACTTGGTGTGATGGTCAAAGTCTTAAAGTTAAAACTTGCGCTGCAGAAAATGCAAGAATATCTTAGTTCAACAAAATTTGCGCTTTCTGTAATAAAAAACATATATCACAATTGGGGAATAACAATGGACTATGTTCCGTTTTGTGTTCATACACCGAGTTTGCTAGAAATTGCAAAATTAAACTGCACGATAACAGCCAACAGTGCTTCTCAAATAGAAATCAAGAGAATCATGAATGAGAAGATGAAAATTCTAGAAGCAAATTTCTTCTCGGATCTTCCTCAGGAGTCTGGTTTTTCTGAGTGGAAAACAGATCCAAACGAAGTTATTGTTGCTTTCCTACAGGATGACATTAATGAAGTTCTTGAAGATGAACAACAAGATCAAAAAGCGAGTACACCTTACTGTCGTAGCAAAATAGCAGGTAGTGGAACGCTTCTAGCTTCAAACAACATGTATTGGGATCCTGAAAAACCACAACTTTTGCATTCACAGTTACTAGACATTTTATCTCGTCTTGAGCTACAGCAGGTTAAATTTTTTATTGATCAAATTAATTTCACGCGTGACAGAAATGCTAAAGAAGCTGAATTAAGCAACCTTCGAGATTCAAGTTTAAGCAGCTTCCAAAAGATGGATCAATTAACTAAAGAACTCAAAACACTGACTGCTAAAGCAGCGAGCATTGTAGATGGAGCATCCAGTTCAAATTCCAGAACAAGTTTATACCAGAAAATAAACCATAATAAAAAAAAATATATGAAAACAGAAACACAATATAAAGAAGATAATGTCAAGATATCAAAAATCGAAAAAGAACTTGAGAAAAGGCATTACAAAGAGGGTCAGTATGATAATCGTCTGAAGCTACTTATGTTGCGTTTAGGGCGTATATTTTACACAAAAAAATGGCGTGAGTTAAAGAAGCATAAATCCTCTGCATTGCCTCGTCCTATGAAGATGGATAACTTTCAAACACAGGATTTCTTTAAAATTAAACCTGAATTATCAGATTTGTTTACACTAGTGTCGATACGTGAGTTTCTTTCTGAACAAAACATTCGATTGCAACAACAAACTTATCAAGGTATTATGCAAGAAGATTTTAGCAAACAATTCAGTGAAAAGATCAAGCAATTATTAGAAAACCAAATATATCGAGGTGAGCTTCGAAGGATGTTTGATTTAATATTCGTGAAAGACGACTTTAGCGCACCAGATTATAACGTATCAGAGACGTGTAAAACAGATTTGCTTAACTGTCAACAAAAAATCTCGATAGAACTTGGTACAAAAGTAGATATAACTTCAAACAGACAAAAGTATGTAGCTTTTGTTAGTGTCGAACGAACGTTTAAAGATTTTACCGACTTTTTTTATAGAGTTGCTATTGATTTTGAACAGAAATATGCTTTAGATAGTTTTGAATCTAGTTTTTTTGCTAATAATATCTATGGCAATAAAATTTTAGCTAAGTTCAACGAGTTTCAAGAAACGTGGACTAAGGAGGTTATTAGTGATAGTGACTTTGAGCCAACTTATTTAAATATGCTAACAGCAGACTTAGAACAAGAACTCCTGTTTGAGGACGTTGAGGACGACACTTTGTCCAGTTCTTCTAGTTCTTCTAGTTCTTCTAGTTCTTCTAGTTCCTCTAGTTCTTCTAGTTCTTCTAGTTCTTCTAGTTCTTCTAGTTCTTCTAGTTCTTCTAGTTCTTCTAGTGCTCCGAATTCATATGCACAGTTTGATGACAAATGTTTATTGTTGCAAAATAATTTACTTGGAGAGGGAATTGCTGATAAACGAGAAATCCTTTTTCAATGGTTGACAATGAATTTAAAACCTAAATTTAACATATTTAAGAAAGATAATGATGATGAAGCGGCTCTCTATGTAAGTCGACTCTTGCAATGGGGTGGCATGCTTACAAAACATCTCAAAGTTGTTGGCGAAGATAAAGCTGAAACTTGTGCTAAGATTTTGCAAATTTTTTGTCCTAAAAAAGATAAAAAAATTACAAATGGAGCTATAACACAACAGAACATGTCTTTAGTAGACTTTATAAAGCTTTGTGATACAAAAATTGAAGAATTGCGAGAACAACAACTTACTGGTCACAAGTCTAATGTTGAGCAAAGGTATGCGACAATGCAGTACTACCGAAGATTGAGAAACAAGTACTTAGTCGAATATTTTATTGACTGGTATGAGACAGAAACAGAACGCAAAGATATTGAAGACGATAACAATATGTGGTTCTTTATGAATATGTTGGCAAAAGTCAGTATCATTGCAGTTGCGGGTTTTCATGAAAATAGTCCGTTTGATGATATTTTGTCTGTACTTTTTGATCAAATTATTTATAAACGAATAATTTTAACCTCGGAAAGTGTTGTGCAATTCAGTGTGGTTGATAAGGACAAATCAAAAGACTACTGGATGAAAGTTCACAGAAACGAAAAAAAACAGACCATCTCGCTAATGTATTTGCGACGTGTTTCGTCAGATAAGAACGACATTTATTTTATCGACACAGGTAGTGGAGCCGACGGTACTGGAGACAACGTGTTTGAAAAATCAGTGACTCTTGTAACGCCTTTCTCAGAAGCTAAAGTAAACAAAAAACAAGAAACAGTACGTTCTCACAAACCAGAGAAAATTAGCAAGGATAAGCGTTTTACATATGTTGAATATGAATCTACTGGAATATCACAGTCAGGAACCAAAGCAGAAAAAATGGTGAATCAGGGTTTACAGCAGCTTTTAACACTGACAGAGGAACCAACATTCAATGCAAAACAAGAATTTTTAAAACAACATGAGAAGTTGGGAGAACAAATGAATTCTGTTGATAAAGTAAGCAATCAGGGACTTGAGTGCATAGGGTGGAAAATCGATACCTATACAACTGTAAATTTTATTGGTGACGAGTGGTTTGTTTGCTTTACGAACCCATATGGACCGCCAGACCAAAAAGACAAAATTGGTTTTGCAAAGTATAAACGCATTCCAGATTACGAAAAAAAAATTTATGATCTTATGGAACATGCATATAATTATTTTGCAGACACTGTAGGGGTAATCGAAGAAGATAAACGGAAAATCATGAAATTAGCAGAAACACCTGAAAAAAGGAGGGAAATATTTTATGCAAACCTTGGTATACAATATAACCAAAAAACCAAAAAAAAAACGTTAAGAAAATTAAATTGGTGTTACAGCTTGACAGAATTTTACAATATCCTGCTTATGTTTCAAAAATTACAGTTTAGGCGAAAAGAGCATCCTCTTTACATTCTGAAAGCAACTGCTAAGAAGGCGATAGAAATGATGCAAAAAAAAATGACAACTTCATTAAAAAGAAAAATGAAGAAGGAATCAAAATTTGGAGCAGATTTCGTTCAGTTTCTGTTTTGGGTTTGTGGTTCAAAAACATTTCAGGAGGTTTATTTTAACTCTGGCAAGAGAGACAATTGGTTTGAGTTTTGGCATGCCAAAGAAAAAAAAGTGAAGAAAAACACTATATCTGAAGGCTTGCAATTTTCTTTTTACGTTCGTCTAATTTTTTTGATTCACACTGCAATTCAAGGGAACTTACTGATTAAAGACCCAAGAGGCACACGGGCGCATGAAAGAATAAATGGTGTGGTATTATCACTTGTATTTAAATTCAAAGACAGGTACTGGAAAGCAAATACAAAATTAATAGAGTATGAAAATCTTGGCGGCAGAGTAATCAAAGGTAAAGAAGTTTTATTTGACAGCTCTTTTTTTTATGAAAAGGCGAATCTGATACCCATAAATGCATTGCTGAAGTCAACATTTGTAAATCAACGAGAAAGCCTCAAGAAATGCTTGTCTGATATTATAAAGTATTTTATGAACAACATAAAGTATAAAACTCTTTACAAATTGATCAAGGGTAAAAGGTCTTCACTGTTCGATACGGAAGACAAAGCAAAGGAATCTTGGCAAAAATACATTGCTAACCAAAAAAAAACAAAAAGACCATTATCAAACGTGCCAAAAGATATCCCAATAACAAAAACAGCTAAACCTTTTTTTGTTATGCAACAGAACTACGAGAATCTCTTGAAAAGTCTTCGAAAAGAAACAAAGACAGTTCAAAAAAAATTAACAGAACTTGCAAACAAACCTCTTTTAAAAAAAACTGCGAGCCTAAGAAATGAAATGAAAAAACAAGGGGTGTATAATTTTGAACAAGACGATCAGAAACTGGGTTTCGAACTGGATCTCGCTTACACTGCTTATGAAGAGGGACCACTTGTTCTACAAAAGCTAAAAAATCTATACAAAAATTTAAATCAAAGAAAAAAAAGCAATTTAGATAGTTCGCAACAGAAATCAAAGAAAACAAAAACAGCAAATGAGCCCGCAGAAGGCTATTTAACAAAGGCAGAAAAAAACTTTCGAAAAGGTCTTGAGACTGTTTTAGAGGGTTTTGGGGAACACGGCGGCGAGCCAAAGTCGTGGACGACTGCTCAAAGTGAAGCATTGGGAACTTTTTTATCTCAAATAGATGAATTCAAATCTCAAATGACTGAAACAACAGATCTTCCAAAAGATTTGAACAGGTTGCTTGACTATTTAAAAACTGTTAAAGAACAGCATTTTATTATTTTTGATTTTAACAAAGATGCTTTAAATTCTCTTTGTAACGTCATAATAAAGGCGCATCAACTTATTGTGGATCCGGAGCGCAAGAGAAATCATTTCAATGTGCGTGGTCTCTTTTTAATCGATTACGTAGACCCAGAAAAATACGAGGTCTGGTTGGAAATAAATAATAATTCAGAATCAGACTCTGATGATGAAATGGCAGATGCAAATTTTGCTAGTTCAAGTTCTGCTAGTTTTCCTTCACATGTATATCATCGAAAGGAAATTTTTATGAAACAGAACAATCTTACACAAAGTGATGTATTGGCTTATCGAAGACAAGCAGGTTACCTCCGAATGGACACTCTCAAACTGATAAAAGAAGAAAGTAAAGAGTCAGTACAAGCTTATTGTGCGTTACGGGATTCTGAAAGTTTGACAATTCGCGGTACTACGGAACTGACCGAGGAAATTAAAAGAAATATCGCTAACTCAGTCCATAATTGGGAGACACAGATACGCAATTATAGTCCAGATGAAGCTATAAGAAAAGTTTTGCCAATACTGGAGGAAAAAAACAATCTACTAGTGGAAAAATCTGTGGTAAACAACATCAGAAAAGAGTTTATCAAATTGCAGATTCAAAAACTGAGAAACATACTTCAGGATCGCGAACGCAAGAGAAAGGCTGTCTCGTCTAGCTCGTCTAGCTCGTCTAGCTCGTCTAGCTCGTCTAGCTCGTCTAGCTCGTCTAGCTCGTCTAGCTCGTCTAGCTCGTCTAGCGCTAGAAAAAAACAAAAAACAAGACTAACAGTTGATCAGTTTGAGAATAAAGTCAGGAATTTTTTTGTAAACCATGGGTCTATTGTAATACGCAAGGATACATATTATATTAAAATGACATATAAGGAGATTTCAGTCAAGGATAAGTTTAATTCTCGAGCAGCAGAAAAACTTAACATTGACAATAAAGATATTCGCGTTATTATTAGATCCATAAGTAATGAGCTTGCGGTCAAATTGGCAAATGATATTCGTGCATCCACTATTATATATGGCGGACAATCAATAAATTTTCGTAATTTTTTGACACGAGTTGTTGAATTCTATCTGTCGTTTGATGCTAATGCATTCCGAATTTTAGATTATGATGAGGCTGAGTATGGAGATGTGAATTTGGGTGTCCTTTTAAAAGTGTTTTTAGGCATATGAGGTAATTCAAAATTAAAAACGAGAGGGTATTTAAGAAGATTTTTTGTGTAACAAATGATTCCTGGTGATTACGTCGCTGTACACGCAGAAGCAGACCAGATCTGGTATGCTGAGGTCGTTTCAGTTGCAGACGATACAATAGATGTTTACTACATAGAGAAGGGGGATGCAAACGTGTGGTCTTACAGTAATGATGTGTTTGAAATTCCAAAGGGCTGTGTTGCGCACCACATTGTTACATCGTCGCATGCTAACGTAGTTTGTGCTCTTCGCGAGCTTGGGTTTCGTCCCCTGACCGACAGTACATTTGCGCGTTTGGACGAGACAGGTGTGATTCCAGTTGGAGACGCAGCTTTTGACATCGAGCAAGACGACTGCATCGGAATTCATCCAGAAATGCGTGATTTTATAGTTCCAGACGAAGACGGCGAAGCGTTTTGTTTGGCAATTCCAGATAACGATTTTGTTCGCGAGACGCATAAAGCTGTATGTGAGTTTAATTGCTGGAATCCAGTTGGCGAAGCAGTTCGCGTAAAGCAGTTTATTGAGCGGCTTGATACAAGTGTGTGTGACTCTGAAAACGCGCGCACGCGTTTAGGCGAGGGAATTTCGTACAATAACCCCCCGCTTCGCTAGAGTGTGGGAAATCTTAAAAATTAAACAAAATCCGGGGGGTATAAAGGTGGCGCTGGGGCTGAAAAAATGATCTCAGCTATCCAACCAACGCAAAAAAAGAAAGCTGTGCGTCTCCGGTCAAAGGCGCTGCGAGAGATTCGCCACGAGCAAGCCAGTACAAGAAATCTCATCCCAACCGCGCCTTTTCACCGACTCGTGAAAGACATTGCGAGCGAACAGTGTGGCGGTGATGGTTCTGGAGACATTCGCTTTCGGAGGGATGCTCTCGACGCGCTCCAGGCAGACGCAGAGAGCTACATTACCGAGATGTTTGCGTCGTCTAATCTAATTGCTATTGCAGGCGGGCGCGAAACTCTTCATGTGAGCGATTTGAAGCTTTTTCAAACTCTAACTAAATAAAAATGAAACACTATAAACTATTTTTTTTTCTTATAAAAATGCTCCTTCTAAACGCGTGTAGTACCCAAAAAATCATTTTTAACGATTCTGAAGAGTTTCGGCTCTTTAGCTTAGTTCCAAACCCCCCAAAAGATATGCAAATGCATAACTTCGGCGATATAATTGTATGTGCAAAAACCGCTGCATTTCTGCGCGCTCATGCAATCCAGTGGGTCAGATCAGAAGATATGACGCGTGTTCTTGGCGTGAAAGTTGACGCGGAAGAAAGCGCTTGCCGAGAGATTCTTCAGTCAATTCTCTCTTGTCACGACAAAAAATTCTTCGAGCACCAGTAAGGCGCATTTCAACCATATAAGCGCTTGCTCGGACATATTTTTTATATAAAAAAGATTGATAAAAGTACACCATTTTTTTATTCTCTATTACGTATTTTTGTATTTTGTTTAAATTCCGCAACCTGTTCTGGAGTTCTTATATAGCTAAATTAATTATGCCAAGCTTAAAGCAGGAATCTAAGCACGTGCTTGTTTCTCGCATCTCTTGCAGCGTGATCGTTCCATCTTTGTTAAAATCACAATCAGAAAACGCTGATTCTACGCCTATCTGATGCACTGCCCAGCTGAAAATTTTTGGCATTTTCTGCATTTCGTCTGTAAAATACTGCCTATCTACAGAGTTGCGATGTTGTAGTGCAAGATTTTGTTTTATTTTTTCAACGGTATCTGCTCGATTATAAACCCAGCACGCTTCTGTAGATGCTAAAAATAAGAATAAAAAAAGAAAACTTTTCATTTTTACGCTTCTTGATCACTAAAATAGGTTGCTGTTTTTACATTTTTCTTGCGCTTTTTCTTCTTGCATTTTTCGACAAGCAGGATATCTCTGCCGAGATTAGTGTATATTTTTCCCTTACTTGTTACGGGCACTGCAGCGCATTTAACTTTATCACCGTTGCGCAGGTCGTCTGTGTAGCGCACGTACTCCCCGCCCCTTTCTTCCCAGACGCGCAATTCCAGCGCAGGCATCCCCCGAAAGCCTGTTTTGAAGCGGGAGAGACGTATATCGTTGTTTGGTGGCATGTATCCGCTCCAGCTATGAATAAGCTCGGGGGAAGCGTCTGTTTTAAGACGAACATACTGGTTATGATTTGTAAAATCTGCAAAAATGACTTCCCCACTTATCATGCAGAGTTCCTTGGGTTTTGCTTCACCAATATCCTTGGGAAAGACCACCATGAGCTTCCCTGGCGCTAGGGGCTTACATACTGGCTTCCGCGAAGCGGTGTGCTTCTTAAAAGCTGTGATATTCATTTTTTAGACACATTAAGTGCCTTTATACCCTCCTGTTTTGTTCAGTATAAGCCTCAGATTTGTTTTTAGAAATGGAGGATATTTTGATAAATTTGCGTGTGATTGCAGTTTTGGAACCTTACCAGCGCTTGCACACGCGCCAGCGGCACTTTCGCGTGTACGAGAACCACTTTCTACCCGAATGGGTGGCGCGCTGGCTAGACGGCGCAACGCGGCGTAGTGATTTTGGTCGTATACGTGACGTTTATACATGTGCTCTTGCGAATTTAGAGCACCCAGGCGTGCGCGAGCAGGTCCAAAATTCGCTGAAAGGCTTGGAATCTTTAAAAAAAACTTATGAGACAGATCAAACGTACTTAGCAAGAGTGAACACCCTTTTGCACAAAATTAGCCAAAGTGGTGTACTTTCTGAGTTAGAATAAATGTAAAAAAAAATGATGGGTTTTCGCCCCGATCGGAGTACTCGCGAAAATCTTCTGCAAGGGAAGCAGCTTTTGCTCGAATGTGACCACGGGTCTATTGTGCAGCTGCAGAGATGGTGGCAGGATCCAAATACGTACTATGCGTTCGAGTCTAAAGCTGGTGCGCGCTGGTTTGCCGAGCACGGTGGTCCGAAGCGGTTTATGAAGATAGTAGAACAGTGCTTGCCGAAGAAAGTCCCGCCACCGCTTGCAGATCCATTTGCAGTCGAGCTCCTTTGCCATTCGTGCGGAAAAGCTTTTGACTCTACGAAAAAGAAACATGTAGTTCAAATATGCAGGTGTTTATGCGGAACAAAAACTACTCATGAAGAGTGCTACATGCCTCAAAGCTGCGTTTTCTGTAAGGTCGAATATACAAAAGTAGTGCGCGAAGAAGATCTTTTGAGAATTAACGCGTGATTGGATATCCCAGATTGTTTCGACAGTGGTGGTACACAAAGCCGGCTACTATTTTGAACGCCTGGCGCCCAGTTTGGCTCGCCTGCAATTCCTCCAAGCTAGAATAGCCCTGAAATGGATCTTGTAAAATGACCTCCTGAGCGTCTGCTTTTTGAAAAATTTCTTTAAAATGCTCAGCTACTCTAAAGTGCACATTTTTTTCTGTGCAGTTTCTCCATGTTGGGTAAACGTTTTGAATAATTTTATGACTTTTCTTGCGTCTTTTCGTACTATTTTTTCTCTGATAAAGAACTTCTGGCAGAAACGGAACTTCCACGAATTTTCCACACAGTTGGATGGTTACTACATTTTCACTTGGAACGTCCTCGACCCTCAAAAATGCCTTTCCGTACCATCTTTCTGGAATTTCTTTAAATGAGCCGTCATTAAAAGCGTACTTAAATGCATCACCACGCTTTAAGATAAATGTAAATTTTGGTTTCATAAGCGAACGCGTTAATTTAACAGAAGATTCTTCAGCAGGGTAAACTACTACAAACCCTTCTAATGACCCCCGACTGCTAACGTGTGCTCCCTGCCACTGTTTTATGATTTTTTTCTTTGGAGATGGTAGTGAGAACATTTAAAACAGAACAGCCTAGATTTATACAATCACGTTTTAGCTAAAAATGTGTGCATTTGCACTTAGTGGCGAATCTGAAATAAAAGTCATTTCCGGCAATTTTCCGTAAATGTGCATAAACGTGTGGTTTTGGACGCTCAAAGTGTTTGAACCCCATCTAAGTTCACCTGTCCCAACAAAGTGCAGGTGTATCATACCAGTTTTTTTCACGTTTGGTGTCCATTTGAGTGTGCTGTTAGGGGCAGCTCGACCCGTAAGGTGCCAATGTGACTCTTTCGGAATGAGAAACGCAACAAGAATTGCAGCAAGAATAAGCGTGACTTGTGTACAAACTTCGCGACACATTACTCTTATTTAAGCAGGGTGTAGCTTTATACATTCAGACTATCATGCCTAGTATCCCGAAATTAAGTTTTCGCCAAAATCCATTGAGACTTCCTGTAAAGAAAAAAAAACCCCAGTTTACATTTTCTCTTGACGTAGAAGCCCAAAAGGCACCTGTTCTAAAACCGCCCAAACCAGCTGCGTTTGTGCCGTTGCCGACGACTGTAGTCGCAACATTTCCTACGAAGCGGTTAACTCTCCGCATAATTTTTTTTGGATTTTTGCTTATTCTCCTTATCAGACTTTTGCAGGTCTGGAATTCTGAAGATCCAATGCATACAATTTATAAATTAACATGTACAACAAAAAAACGGGTTTTAACATGCGATTCAAGCATTTCTAAAGGCACGTTCGTGGTTGAGATTCCCGAAAAATGCTCTAAATCAGTTTATGAAGTTGGGGGTGTGCCTTTTTCGGTTTCTAAAGGCGGCAACGTGTTCAAAGCTCCTGCGAACGATTTAACAGTGAAAAACATTGACGGCGATTGTACAATAAAAGCGTTTTTAGATTCTTATGAATTTAAAGCAGAAGTGCCATTTACGTGGGTTACTACAAAAAAACACACTTGGTTCACAATTCGCGTAAATTCTCGTGTTGTTGTTGAACGCGCAGATGCAAGTTTGTTTGAATCTACTGAAAACGGTATCTGGATAGCTTACACGTACGACCTAAATGTACAAAACAAGCGAGTAGAGGTTTTTGGTGACGCAGGTGATATTATTTTCGTTTATGGTGTACTTAAAGGCTCGTAATTTCTTTAAGATGAAGCATGGAGGAAATTATCCGCATTGGCTTGCTGGAAGTAGGCGACAAGATAATTTTCAATTTCAAAAAAAATCAAATGATTGGCAAAGTAGGTTATGGGGGACACATAACAGACACTCTGATCACGAGGGCGGACGGGGTAATTGTAGAGTCGTTAGTGACGAGAATTTACCCCAGCCTGACCGCTTGGAGCGAAGCCTGCTTAAGAGAGGGGCTTCTCGAAGAACATACCAGATACGCATCTTGGAAACGCGTTATCCATGTGAAAACCAACAGGACGCTCCAAAGCCTGCGAAGCCAGGCTCACGTGACCACAAAAACAGCAAACGCAAGTCGCCAAGACCTTTACATGGAGATAAATCGGCTGAAAACTCTTGTGGCGCAACTAACAAAGAAGAATCTGCAACCAAGAGAATCTGCAGAGACAACAGACGCATTGTTGATGACACCGTCTGTGGTCGATTTTTTCAAGCACTGGCAAACGACCTCCTCATCGAATGGCTAACTCCGCGTGAAGTTCACAACATTGAGATTGCCTTCCAGTGGGAATATGACTGGGGCAGAGCGTGGCACGGGGGCAGGGTGAGGGACAAAGTGGTGGCAGCACATATTCAGTATGATTTGCAGCAGGGGCTCCAAGCAGAGTTTCTGCTTAACAGATACAACCGAGACTTTGCGTTCTCTGCGTTCTGGTACTTGGTGGATGTTGGTGAGATCGATAGATTGGCTAATAAATATAAACATTACAAAACTCTACGAAAAATATGTCAATTAATATAAAACAATCTTTCTAGCAAAGTATAAATATTCTTACAAAGACTTGAAATGTCAGGCGAAAGCAAGACCACCTCGGTGGAAAAGATTCTGAACAACGTCAAGCCCCCCTCTTTTCTTCTTGAAAATTTTTTTAATAAAGGTGATGTAAGCACAACAAAACTTTTTGAAGAGTTTTTGCAAATTTATAAAAATGACCTTGATTTACAGCTGAATATAGAACGTCCGGAGATTGGTAATAGAGAACAAATTATTGACGAATACGTGAAGAACCTTTTTTCAGGATTATCACTCTCAATTGTACAAGAAGACACACAGGAAATGGAAAGGCTCGCAATTCAGATACTTGGTAACCAGAGCTCCGACGGTACCTACTTACAGTATCTGGACGCAAAAGGAGGACTGGACGCGCGTGGACATAGAGCAGAATTACTTTCAGTTTATCAGAAAATAGATAAAAACAGTGGTTTGGGAAAAATCCCCCTTTTAAAAAATAATGTCATGCAAGTGTTCAATTTAACACCGGAGAAACTGCAAGAAATGGTACGAAAGGGTCAGAAACTTGACAAGAAAAAGAAAAAAAGGAGAAAGAAAGCCCAAGAACCATCAACTCAGTTAATGAATCAAGTAGTTGAGCAAAATAGGCAAATTCTAGAGCAAAATAGAAGCCTATCTAATGATATGGAACAAATAAGAAGCTATGTGAGAAGCATGGCAAATGCAGTCCCGAAAAAAATTTCGTACGAAAGCCCTAAACTTTTTTTTCGGTCTATTTTCGAAGCGGATGGGCCCATGCAGACTCACAACCTGTTTTTCATAGAGGTTTTAAAAGCAGCTGCAATGCCAATAAACAAAATCCGAACGTACATGCCGAGAAGTCTCCAACCAGAGCAGGATTACGGAACAACTGTTGGTAAATTCTTTGCTTCTTGGATTAAATCGATTATGAAGGCGCTGTACGACATGTTGTGGGAGCCGGTGGAAATCTTAAAAAATTGGGGGGATTTTTTAAACAGCATTGCTCATTTGGATTTGGGAGAAAGATTGCGCAAAACATTAAAAGAGGTTATGAAGCACGTTGTTTTTTTCAGCGTTAGTGCGTGCATAATCTATGTTTACGTAGATATTGTACGATTAGTGATCTGGTCATTTGACAATCTTTTTGGGACTGAATTTTCGTTTGAATTCAAATTATTTTTAGATGAGTACATGGGCTTTGTTAATTCACTTTTGATGGACGCGTTTAAGCTACCCCATAGGGTTTTTCTCTACCTGATTTGCGGATACGATGACATTGAAGAAGACATGACAGTACCAGACATTTTACTGAGATCAGACATGCGCGTTTGGTACAGTATTCGCTCACTAATTGATCTTGTATGGGGTTGGCTCACGGCGTATGCTGCGAGCTGGGACACTTTTCTCAAGACGAATAATCAAACAAAAAAAATGTATTCTGGTTTACAAGGGTTTACTAATCAATCAGCTCTAATTTTTGATTATCTTGCTGCAACTGCGAAAGAAGCCGCTAGAATTATGAGAGAATTAGAGGAGGCCCGCCGAGCGATTCAAGAAGAGATGGAGAGGAGATTCAAAGAATTCGTAGGCGAACTTTCAAAACCCGGATTTGGATTAATAGGAGATAGCGTTACACAATTTATAAGCTATGCAAAAGAGAAAGTTACTGGAGCAACTAGTTATCTGCTTCTGACAGGCGGTCGGGGAGCCGAATACCCCGCGCAACCTGTTCTTGGATACACAGTGTTTCATGTGTGCCAGATGCTCGATATCAAGAAGAAAGATTTTGATAATTTGAACGACCAAAAACTGGTGCATTACGTTAATAAGAACAACCTCAATGGTATTGAACTCGTACATGTACTGTATCGCACAATAGTAGCACTCGACAAAAGGGCGCTACAAAGCCCAGTGCTGCGCTTTTAGTACAAATTAATTTATTATTTTTCGAATTTGCTCAAGCGTATGTTTTTTTAAAAGAGCTCGTATCGCAGCTCTAATTGTATTTTTTGTTTGGGTGAAACTGCTCTTACTAACTCCGAAATCGTTTAGTGTGTTTGCGTCTGGTAGGATCCTATCTAACAAGTGGTTTTTTCCTACAAGCACCACACTATCTACTGCAATGCCCCTCTGAAGCAGAAAAAGCATAGCTGGTACAAAGAACGCAAATGCAATTTGTCGTGGTACAATAACCAAGTTCCATATTTTTAAAATGACAGGGCTAATTTGTTCTGCAAGACCATCAAGTTTGTCAGCGTAAAATCTCATGACACGCAAGAAAATGGGTTTTGCAAATGTTTCCGTAATGACAATATTTTGGAGTGTGCAAATATTTATGAACCCCTTTTTTTTTGAATGCTTTACAAATTTGTTTGCAAGTTTGATTGCGTTTGCATAATTCTGCTTATATTTCTCGAGCTCTTGGGTTTTGCGAGCATGTGATGTTACAAAAAGCTCGAGAAATTTTTTCACCTCTCTTTTGCACTCTTCGTTTTTGATGTTAAGCGTCTCGCCGCCAACAGTCCCATCCGCTGCTCTTGAGTACATATTGGGATCTCTTTTATCAGCAGTTATTGTAGGTACGCATTTGCTCGTGAGTTTCCAGCTCCGAACAACCTCTGCTTCGTTATTCCACTGCACGCCACTTATTGGACAGACCAGCGTGTGATCGTCATTTGAAATTGGCTCGAGTGTGCAGTTTTCAGTGCAGTGGTGTACTGTGCCAGTACTTTCACATATGTAAACGTATTGGAGTGCTCGACAAAAAGTGTTTTTTTTCATCCAGGGCTGGTTATTTCCACTCCAACGGATGTGGTACGAGGATTCGTGTTCGTGAATGTGAACATTTATTTGGCGAGCTGAGCAATTACGGGTGCACACGTGGGGCTTGCCACCAATTTGTGACTGTAGGTGACTAATCACAACTGAGTCGTCCATTGCAATATTTTTTTCACACATTTATACAGACTGCGTTAGTACACCATATAATTTTTTTTCCTATATCAGGCTGTAATAAATGTACCAATGAGCAAAAAAAGGAGCAGAGCAGGTTCACCAAAACGCGTGCTCCCTTCAATGTCTGGATTTGCATCGCCAGAAACAAGAGCTTCTCCGCCACGTGCACTTCCTTCGGCTGCTGGGTTTGCTTCACCCCCACGACGCCACACACGTGCCAGGGCTGTACAAAACCAGCCACCAGACCAGCGCGAGCGTTATCTAGCCAGAGGGGCTAGAAAAAATTCCGAGATGGAACCATATAAACTACTTTGGATGGCACCTGATTTAGTTTTTCGCAAGTATGGGTTAAAAGGATTTCTTTGGATTCTTAAATTCGAGACTTATGATACAGGATCAGAAGGTACGTACAATAACAATGAGGTAAATCAGTTGATAATTATTTTGAACGTTCTGTCCAGATTGAGTTTTGAAGACCGAGGAGAGGTGCGCACAAGGCTTCTAGCTCTTACTGCGGACGCAACAGCTCTGGTTAAAACTAAGGTAATGGGGCTTTGGGACGAGTACTCCAGTATGTCACTAGATCTTCGTTTTTAAAATGGTGTACTTTTCCACACTTATATTTTTAAAAAAAAATGCTTAGGGGTTTTTTTGAAGAAGACAGCGTTTTTGAAAAAACTTTTATTCGCGCATCGCTTGTGTTTCTTCAGAATCAAAACCCAAAAAAAGTGGATTTTGAAGTTTTTTGGTTGTCTCAGAATTTGGAGGAAAATAACGAAATGCTAAGCGCAGTAGACGTTTGCGCAATTATAGAGATTCGTCGCGAAATGCATAACGCACTTGTTTTATCAATGCGAAAACAGATTAAGGGTTGTTGTAATCTGAAATGGAAGCAAATGTCGGATTGTGTTAAAAATATGATTTCACTAAGTGCAGATTTGTTGATTGCTGCAAATTCTATGATCAATCAATTGCGCCCTGATCACCGGAAAAGCATTTCGAGCAAGAAAATTGTCACAATATTGTCAGAGTACAGCAAACTGCTTGATTTAAATATTCCTGATGTGGAATTTTTGAAGCAAATTCCAATTGATTAGAAGTAAAGAACGGTTAGCAGCCCAAGCGCGCACAGAAGCATTAGGAAATCTTCAAATTTGAGCGCAGCACAGAGAGGCGCAGAGACGAGAAAAATTGCAAAACTTGCGGTTGCAAGTTCAATATATCCTGGAGCGTACATTAACCAAGTGAAGAAATCTAACATGTTTTTTTACATTAATTTTAGAGTAAATAGCTTGACACAAATCTGTATGCTCCCCACAAAATTCCAACAGCTATCGCGTAGTCAAGATACTTGGGTTTTTGCTTTATTGCAGTTACTTCCAGATGCGCGTAATTCTGCATGTACTTTAACTCGACAGAGTACCCGTGCTTGCTGAACACCTTGTGAATTTTGTTTTGTAGAGCGCTACTGTATTCCTCGATGTTTTTGTAACGTACTTTAAACCCGTCGCGCATGATTAAATTACCTATAAATTCAGATCTCAGATCCTGATTGTCTTCGTCTGCAACGCTGTCGAGCCACTCCATTTTACTTAGGTACAGAGGCTTTATACTAAATGAATTCGAAAGTCTCTGCGTGAATTTGTAATAGCTTGTGAGGTGGGTTACCGGCAACGTCGTAGACACCTGCCTGTACTTTGTCGAAGGGTAAGATGGGTTCCGTCCCAGAATGCAGATGTGGAATAATTAATGCCCTGCAGTACTGTACCATAGGGTTAGTAACGTCATGGTTGCGCTTTCGTTTTTTGCTGCCCGCTAGCTTGTGTAAAATCGATCGTATGTGCATGGTTTTTGCGTCCATATTTAATAGCTGTCAGTTGCTTAAATAATGTACGTCTATCTGTGCAGTAATGACAAGACAACTCAGCTACTCACTTCGTCAACCAAAGACGGATGCTGCTTCGAGGAGGGCTTCCGTGTGTTGATGGTTTTAGAAGTTCCTGAACATTTGGTGGCTACAATCTTGCTTAAATGGAAAAGGGAAAGTCGTGGTCCTATATCACGGGTCAATAAAGGTCTTAGAATAGCGAAGAAGCATCTGTTTCGTGTCTACGTAGCGGATTCTGACGTTGGTGAATTAGCTACTTTGCAAAAATACAAGTCAGCACCTGGAGTTCCAAAGCCAATACCGCATGAATTTTGGCAAAACTTATGACTAGAAAAATTAATTAATCCTATAAATACTTGAATATTTTCGCATAAATGGATGCAAGCGCTCTAGAACAAAGGTATGGAAAAATTCCAACCACTCTCGAAACTGAGGTTAATACTGTGTGGCTCCAACTTCAGGAGCAGAGGGATGCTGTTATTGGTGCAAAGTTCTTGTCGAATTTCTGTATTGACGATGAAAATTCAAAACTTACAGGCAGAAAAATCCATCGAGGCGTCATTGTCAGTCTAAAGCCTGAGTACAGGCTTTCTGCCGCAGATACATGGCTTCATCCAAATTTAAACCAGTGCCGTGCTCTCTTCGACGGGGGTGCGTTCACAAATGTTTCAACACTTGCGGACACAGATTGCAGCGCTGGGGTTTACGCAGTGCAAAAAATTAACGCAATTGGAGATTTAGTTTCCCAGCCACACACGATTGTTGATCTGCATGTGCACAACGCACAAGAAATCCGTAATAGCTGGAATGGAAAAACTGTTGAGGAGGTTTATAATACAGATCTGCGTGACCGAACCCTTGAAGAGACTCAAGCTTATGCTCAGCAGCTGGGGGGACAGAGCAAGCTGCGTGCCGACTTTACAAACATTCTGTATCGTGGGCGTGGTGAGTATCATTTTTACAACAATGCTTACAAAGAGGCAGGACTTGTGCTTCTGAGCCCACTCACTGGTTACAAAATTGTACAGGGAACCGATCACCCTGCTGACTATCTTTCAGAAGATTTAATTGATGTTGGCGCACTCACACCAAATCAGCAAAAATCTCTGTACACGAAAGCACACTGGGAGTCCTGTAGCCTCGTCAACACTTTTGTGACTCGGAAGAGCTTCTCACCGCTCCAGGCTGATTTCCGCATGCAGCGTGGTAACTTTTCTGCATCTGATATTCTCGAACACTTGTCACCAAGCGCAATTCTAAAGCTCACACCTAGTTCGGAGCACGTGCCTCACGATAGACAAATCTGGGATCATCTCCGTGACAATGATTTAGAAATTCCACTCACCTCTGATACAATGGAAAAGCTGTTGCAGTTGCGTGATATGTACAAGATTCTAAACCCTCAGTACTACAGAGACGGAAAACTCATTTTAACCAGAGAAATTGTAGCTAATCTTTAGATATATAATGAATGTGAATTTTTAAAAATTTTAGTTATATTAAATACACTATCTTACGGAAATCTGTATCGAATAGAAAGCTCACACACGACCTTGTAGTTTTGACTGCCACTAGTATTTGCCTGGAAGCGCGCACCCAGATTGGACAAACTAGTGTAGGGGATTTGACTGATCACATTTTGGTAAAGCTGATTGATGCAGTTATCAACCATCTGCTTGTTAATTTTCAAAAACTCACCCTCCTTCATAGATTCGTCATTCAGGTTCACGCCAAGTTGCTCCCAATTGTTACGAATAATAGAGACAACCACGTGATCCTCAGGTACATAACAGTAGTCTTTTCCCCTGAAGCGTGTGATACCCTCGTGCAGCTTCTCAAGGTCGTATCCGCCATACTCCTGGATCCAGCGAGAGTTCATGAGTCCCTCGGGGTGATACACGACCTGGTCAGTGCGATGCATTTCATTAGGGAGAATCGTAACAACATTGGTGAACCCCTGGTTGGAGTGTGCGTGGTTCGAAGACATGTCATTCACCTCTTGTGTGTATAGCCACCCCTTAGAGTTTGCCACGTTAGCGGCGTTTGCAAAGAGATTGATTCCAACGGTAACAGTTTCTGGACAAGACGACGACACTGATTTGAGACTCATTGACGTAACAATAGCCTGGTCAAAATTCTTGGCGCTGAGAGCCTGTTTCTCTTCCGCGGAAATGTCTGAGGACATATGCGGAGCAAAAACATGTGAGGCGTTCTGGATATTGACCACGCGACCATTAGCGAGCGCCGCACCAGTAGCGTTGCACTCAAACACAACGCGACGAACGAGTTCGGGACTGGTGGTTGCAACTTCGGCGAGGTCGGTAGTTGGCACTTCTTGGATCTTGGATGCAGCAGAGACAGGTACAGCCGGACGGGACATTTATTTCATATTCATGGCTTATAAATACCTAGTTTATTTTCTTTAAAAAAAATGGCGTGGACAGAAAGAACACTTCCTCAAGATGAGACAATCAAATCCATTATACCTCCACCTATTCCTCCAAGAGATCCACAGGAATATAGCAGACTCAAACAAATTTTCAAAGATATGCCGCCTTTTATAAAGATTACATCCCGTAGAGCTCGTAAGACGCTAGCAAAGTACGAGGAACTGAAGCAAAGGCAAATTGAGGCTTTGAGAAACAATGCTACTTTTAAGTTTGTAATGATGGTGGCTGGGCTGACAAATGAACCCATCCAAAAATATTGGAAGGGTAACGATGCAAGTCCCTTTTCTGATTCTGCAGTTTTGGCAGATACTAAAATATCCAAAGAAGACCTACAGATGTTAGTCAAGCGTGCACGGGAAAATGCCTTTGCTGATTTGCACCAGTTTTGTGGTCCTATAAACGCTATTCCAATGTACAGAATAGCAAATGCAGAAACATACACAATACACAAGCCTCCTTCTAGTACGCCTGCACAGACACCTATAGACGGCGGAAGGACATTTAAACAACGCAGGAGGGTTTACGAAGGGAAACTAAGCAATGTCATCGATTTAGATGATGATTCGGATGATTCAGATGATTCAGAACTAATCGATGTTGACCGTCAACATGGCGAGACCGACTCTTCTAGTTCGTCTTCTAGTAGCTCTGGTTTCCGAGGACCAAGACGTTTAGATCCAACTCGAGAAAGTCTTAGCGCAAGAGGTGGCGTTCCCAAGAGATCTTCTAGTAGCTCTGGTTTCCGAGGACCAAGACGTTTAGATCCAACGCGAGAAAGTCTTAGCTCTAAACAAAAAAGTCAGGCTGATAATCAGCGCGCAAGAGGTGGCGTTCCCAAAAGGTTTGCTAGTAATTTAGCAATTTCACATCTTTGGGAACCACATATGGGTGCTGTTGATCCATCAATAGGATCATCTTCAGCGGATGAAAAAGTAGATGGATACTCAACGCCTCCAAAGAGATTACGTTCTGAAACGCCTGCTCCTGAAAAAAAAACAACTTCTGAAAATAAACAACCGAAACATCATGTGAAATATGTATATAATATGTCCGACGAAGAATTTTTTGAATTTATTCAAGAATTCTCAAGCGAAGTCAAAAAATTTACAGAGGAACTTAATCCTCCGAAACAAACAAAACAAAAAGATACAGAGATCACAAGGCATTCTATTCGAAGATATATTTTAGGTAGGCTGCCACATAGAATGGACGAATCAAAGGTAAAGAGAGAGAAGCCAGAAGATAATGGAGAAACGCCGTTCCCTGCACACAGTCATTTTAGAGGTCAGGATTTTAATGCACGTGATAACTCTGGTAACCCTCGTCGGAATTTTACGAATGCATCACGCACCGGACAAGCACGCATAGACCCATTTGGTGATGATATAGGTGACGGGACAGGTGCCTTTCAACCTCGGAGGGGCGTATGGTACAACGATGCAGATGTGAGTGGCGAAGTGCCAAGATCAGAAATTGGATTCGGTAACATTGGGCTTAATGCTGACATTGTACGTACAGATCATGGACGCCGAGAGCCTTTCTGGGAGGACAGTTTGAGGCAAGGCGAAGGTAGTTCAAATTATCGCCACTCAAATCATTCTGTAGATCGTATTTTCGATTTCGATAGGGTTTATGGAAGAAAATATAAAGGTAAAGTGATTCAGGAAAGGGAAGGGTATGATCATCCAGATGAGTATTTGACCTTAAAAAGAAGTAATTGGTGGCAATGGTCTCATAATCAACCCATTGTACGCTGGCAATCAGACCACGCGGCGTTTTGGTTTCAACGTTATGTAGCTCGTTGGTTAACACGAGAGTCTAACACACTTAACAGTAACAACCTTCGACCTATTGATGGTGGCTTGGAACTCAAAGATTTGGAAGAATTCAAAAATAAGTATCAAGGTTTATTTAATAATTTAAAATTCATAAAAGGAGAAGGGGGAAAGGGGGGAAAATGGATTCGTAATTTGACTGGGCTGCGGTTGTCAAAATTTGTAGAAAAGCCAAGATACAATCAGCAAGGACTTCTTATAAATAACCCAGTGGATATGAATCAGCGAGCTTTTTTGGAAAGAAGAGGTGATTATGAGGATGATTTGAGTGAAGATGCTGGACGTAAGGTGTCAGAACCGCCAAAGTGGAACTCTAAAAACCCAGATAAAAGTCTCTATTATGGTTACGCCGAAGAGTTCCCTAGACAAGACTCATTGGGTGAGTGTGTTGAATTATGTGAAGTGCCTCTTGATTTTGTTAAAACACTTTTTGACGAGCGTTTTTCGTATTGGAAACATGATTTGGTTCTGGGAGAGTTTGAGAAACGAGCAATGTATCGTGCTGACCAGTGGTTGCAAAAAACTCCCTGGGCAATCGGCAAAATATATTTACAGCCATCAATGTTTGCTCACATGCAGGAAGCTCATGTTGCAATAACATGCAAATTTAAAAAGTTTTCTCATCTTAACCCACACGATTGGTTTAATGCTGAAAAACCGCGGTATTTTTTTGCAAAACTCGTAGCGCTTTGCATTCGCACGTCAGCTGTGTTATCAAACAAAAAATATGGACTTGACAAAGCTTACATGCGCATCAACCTGGAAAAAAAACGCATTATGCACGCTATTGGTAAGCTTAATCCACCACGACGAACACCAACTACAGTAACTGCATTCCCACGGGCAAGACCGAGCCAAATTGACGCTTGGGGCAGATACGAAGCTGCGCGAAGATACAAAGACCCAGCTGCAGCTGCACGTGCGTTACAAGATATGAACTAAAAATCCATTTTAAAAATTTGATGTGTAACATCTGATAAACTATGTTTCCACGTATTAGAATTGTGTTTTACTATCTCAACGATCCTCATCGTCGCCTCCGCGTCTTTTAAACACGGCATGAGCTTCCTTTTCACATGATTTTGAATTTCAAGTAAAGAAAATGACGAGGAAAGGTAAGTCATTAAGGCGTACCAGAGACCAGTACGTTCTCTCATTTTGTGAAAGGCCTCTGTTATTTTGGTGACAAATTGGGCATAATCTGCCGAGTTTTCTCCCCCCATCATAATAATCATTGGTGGTGTTATTCTTATATCCATCTGCAGTTTAGGATCGTGTCCCAATAAGTAAGAAAAATCTATATGCGCAAGTTCACCATTGCATACCACCATATTTTGCAGATGTCTGTCTCCCACACCCAGTATATAGGAAAGAATACAAGCTCCCACTGCAGATCTTATAAATCTTTGACGCACACCACGCACAGTCGAATCAGGGAACCCGTTATGAATGTGACTTGAGAGATTGTATTTGAGTTCATACAAAGTTTTTGCATTAGGCAGCATTTCGACCCAACCACCCCGCTTCGTGGCAAATACAGTGTAGCGCACGCACTTTGTTTCACAAACCTTCTGAATAAAGTCGGCAAAGAGCATCACCAGCCGGTCCTTTGTCATATCTTCTTTTTTTACCAAAATAATTTTTTGTCCGTGATTGGTTTTCAAAACAATTGAGCTAGGGTTCGACGCGCTCTTAATTTTCTGAGGGTCGAAAACCGCCGTGACGCTCACGCTCGGGTTGTAGGGTAGTTTTGCGGGTAGTTTCACAGCAAAACGGTTACCATCTACAAGTTCCTCGATGTACTGCACCAAACTGTCTGAGTAAAGAAAATCTCTTTTATATTCTGGAAATCTCTCAAGCATGTAATCCGACAGGGCTTTATAAACTGGTTCGTTGTACAGAATGCATTCGTAGTAAAATGCGTAGGCTACGTGAAGGTTAATGCAGCGGGGGACAATAACCTGTTTAATAAATGCTTGTGCAGAGGGGGTCATGCTGCGCTGTAAAAAGTGGGGCATATATTTCACGTGCTCTTCCGGTGTCATTTTATTTAAAAAAGTCCCAATCCAGGCAATTAAATCTGGATTTCGGAGAATTTCTGTTGACGGAAAAGTATTGAGCACTTCCATAATATCAATCTTGTCGGTCGTTCCACACCCCGCAGCGCACCCGAGAGATTTGCACGTAGCCAAAGAGGTCTTGTGGGGCACTACTTTCAACCCTCTAACAATCTGTTTGTCCCAGCACGAGTGCCCAGATACGTTAACTATATGGGTTTTAAGAAGCTGAATTTCGAGTCTTGAAAAGCGTTCATAAGGCATTTTTGAAGGGATTTTTTTATAAACGTCAAGTAGCGTTTTTGTAGCGTGATCCCATCTTTTGTTTAAAGAAAGCTGTGAAATGTCTTTTATTGATACAGGTAACAGTGCGAACACCCTCACAAGAGGTTCAGAACGGTTAGTTTCGCTACAAGTGAGCAGGCAACTGTCACAAAGCCTGACGTCTAAAAATTCTGATCTAGTTTGGATAAATGACGGAATAGTGCCTCTCCCCATGCTGCAGGTGTTGCAAAAGATTTTGCCACAAAGCCTGCAGTGGTGTTTTCGATTAAACATAGAAAAAACAACCCCACAAGCGCACTGTGTGACATCTTCGTTTGACTGCCACATTTTCTTAGATCCGAACCACTATTTATGCACTCCCTTTTTTTTAAAAAATGTGGATTGAAAGAATTTTAACGTGGTTGGGATATGAACAGATCGAAAGAGATACAGTTTATAAAGACAGTACTTCGATTTAAAAAAAAAATATGTATAAATAAACAAGCTTTTTTATAAAATGTCTTTTGTAAAACGTGAAAAAGCAACCGCGCTCAACTCGCACTTCCAGATTAGCTTGGTTCCCGACCCTGCTCAGCGGTTCAGCGATGAAAAGAAACTTGCCCAGCAGGCGGTCATCGAACAGGTCACCAAAGTTTCGAAAGGACTCTTCCATCCCAACCCTGCAGTTCGGGTGCTTGACTCGACGAAAAGCGGACAGTTCTACAATGCAGGAATCCCCGTGTCTAAGCTCACGCATCTCATGAAAGAGAATGATCTTGTGCTTCGCGTTTCTATGAAGGGCGACTGTAATGCGTGCGCGATGGCGCGCCATTCGGATCTTGGTGAAAACAGTGTCATTTCCTCACCGTCCGGTTCTTTTGCGCTTGGTCTTAAGAACGGATTCATTCGCACTGTCGATTTTCTCTAATTCAACTCCGTTAATTTTATTTAATTCGTCAATCGTCGGAGCTTTTGGATTGCGGAAATAATCTGGAATTGACGTGTTCTGAAGAGCGTGTTTGCTGTACACTTCCCAGGGGATAATGCCCCGTGTGTAAAGATAGTCTAATTCCTCGACAGAAATGTAGGGGTGCACTGGAAAAACCACTCTTATTTGCTGCCGTTTCTTTGCTAAAAATATATTTTTCCCAACTTTTAGAGAATTTAGATTTACATAAGCTTTTTGATACAAATCCGTGCACATAAAAGAAAGTGCGTTTTTCCAGTTCAAAATAGTGTGTTTGAAAGAGTCTGTAACCCCCTCAATGTCTCCCTTGTACAAAGAATCACCAATCATTAAACTTCTTGGCACCCCCATGCCTGAACAAATCTCTTCTTGAATAATCTTGTGCGTTTGAGTTAAATCCTGTCTTCCCGTGTTTTGTGCTGTAGGAACCACGTGAAGCCCGTTCGGCAGCTGCGTGATGCTCTCAAGAGTTTGAACCTGCTTGGAGTACTGACCACGATACTGATTGTACAGTTCCTGCTGCTTTAGCAGAATTTCTACATTTGCTTTACTCCGCTCAAACTGCATCTCGGTCGCGGTATCGTCTGACGTCGTATCGGCGAAAAAGTCGAAATCAACCCCCTCGTGGCGCTCCTTGTTGCTGGATTCAACTACTTCAGTAAAATAATCTGGGTTTGACTTTTTTTTCTCCATAATTAGCGTCGTATGCCGCAGCTCCTTCAGGAAGCGGCATTTGTCCATGACGCGCGAGACGGTGGAAACAATTTCCCCAGACGGAAGCGCTGGGGTGCCAAAGTGGGTGTAAATCAGCAGATCGTCGGTTTCCATCACCCCGCTAGTTAACCAGTACTCGTACTGGTTTCCATTCAGTCGATAGTGGAGTTCGAAATGATGCGGGCGCACGACCGTGGGGATATTGCGTTTCGTTGCATCTTTGACCATTTTCACAACCACGAAGCCCAAGCACATTGCCGAGACGAGCGCTTCTTTGACAAACGGTGCCCAGTGCTCCTCAAACGCGTCTGCGACTTCCACGGGCGGTTCGTAAACTTTTTTGTTTTTTTCGAATTGTATTCCATTTTTTAGAAGTTGATGCAACACTAAATTTTTGCACATGACGAGCAAATTCTCGCGCTGAAACTCGTCGAAAATTCGACGTGCGTATTTCATGTTCACATGGACTTCCGTCATTTTTGAAGCTTGCGCGCATATAAATAGGGGTGCGCAGCGAACAAATGCAGTCGTACTATATCGGACTAAGTTTAGTTATCGTCGGAGCGGCAATGCTCTTGGGAAGCATTACTGGAGAAAAAACCAAGAAAAATGACTAAATCCCCACAAAAGCAATTTTTGCCTCATCATTGACAAAATTAATTGTTGCGCCGCCGAGCACCGGCGTGTATTTCCAATTCCTTATATATTTTTGCAACTGGCGGGTGCAATCCTTTTTGGTTGTTTTCAGCTCTAACAGGATGGCTCCGTCTGGAGTTTGGACGACGATATCTACAAACCCGTGCCCAAATGGGATTTGGTTCACAATTAGAGGAATGACAATTTCTTCAAAAACCTCAAGTTTCTGCGAGCGTAACAGGCGGGCAAGCAGGGTTCGGAAATTTGCTTCCAAGTAGTCAACTCCGCTAAGCATTTCAGCCACATCTTGCGCCGCTTTTTTTAAGATTGACTGCATTTAGGTGGTCAGACCGCCTTTTATACGGTGTACTTCTGTGACCCTAATTTATGTAAAATTATGTCGGATGTGTTGCCGGCTGTGTTTTCTTTTCCAGAAGACGGCAAAAAAACGCCCAAATACAACGGGGCATGTACCTACCTGATTTGCTCCCCGGATGGGACGCCTTATGTGGGTCAAGCGAAAAAGTTTCGCAAGCGGATGCGGTGTCACAAATCTAACGGAAAACTAGCCTGGATTCATCATGGCAAATACCAAGCAGGCGAAAGTAAAAAAAAAGTGTGTGCAATTTCGTTTGCAATCAATAAGCACGGGTGGGAAAACATGCAGATTACGATCCTGCAGAAATACTCTGTCTGGGATCAGCAACTGCTTGATAGCCGTGAGCAGTACCTTATCCGTTTCTACGATTCTTTCAAGAACGGTTACAACTCCAACGAAGGAGGCAACCGCTGCAAACCGCACCCATGCTCAGAAGAGACAAAGGCGAAAATCAGCGCGGGGCTGATGGGCATTGGCGCGAAAGCTGTGACTTCCTGTGAAATTAAGGAATCTTACTCTGACGGCACGCAGCTGGTGAAATTTGTCCAGTACGCGGGCGCAATGGAAGCGCAAAAAAAGACGGGGGTTTATTTTGTAAACATCTCTGAGTGTTGTACTAAGAAGACAAAGAAATCGGCGGGTGGGCGCTACTGGTTTTTTACCAAGGATAATCACCCGCCTCAAATCATAAAGGTCGGCACGATCCGCGTGCCTCGCATTGGGGATATTCCCATGCTAGGAAACGAACAGCGAAAGCGGAATTTCTTCTCGGAGTCTCCTAGTGGCGAAAAGCAGCTTCACGAGAGTTTGCTTGCGGCGGAGCGCACTCTCTCGACTCCTGGCAAAAAGTTTTCTAAAAGCAACATTGGTAGATGCTGCAATGGCAAGCAAACACACCATCACAAATACAAGTTCTGGTATGCGTCAGACGAAGAGATTGCAGATTTTGAGAAGCAACAAAAAGAAGCTGCTTCAAATAAGCGGAAACGTGATGAATAAAAAAATATACATAAATGATTTAATAATTTAGAAATGTGCTTATTGGATTTTGTCCGTCGTTTTGGTCAATGGTTTAATTGTTTTATAAGACAAAAAAATCCACAAGAAGAAAAAGAGGCTTATTTTGAAATTTAGCGCTTGCGCTTCCGCCTGCCGTGGCTTCTCGTTTTCTTTGCGTGGCAATTCGTACAAAGCGCAGCTAAATTAGCCATGACATCCTCGCCGCCATCTTGTAGTTCCTCTACATGATCGATATCCATTGCATCCGGGTCTAACAGCTCTTTACAGTGCGCGCACTGATATTTCTGACGAAACGCAACATGCCATCTGTATTTTTTACTTGTCTTCCTAGAGAGCTTCTCCACCTCCTTAATCGCTTTTGAGATACTCCCGCAGACGTACTCGTGCCCAGGTTCACCTTCTTCATACCACTTGAGAAACGGCAAAAGGTTTTTACTGTTCATAAATCCATCCACAGCCTGAAACTTCGTTTGCGGCAACAGCAAATGCAGCTGACAAGGCCCAGCTTCTTTGCAGATTATAGTGTTAATGTCGTCGAGGCGGTAATACCACGCCCCTAGCATGTGCTTTTTTTCTATCATGTTTTTCAAAGCTTCGCCGTCTATAAGTAGGTGGCGGGTCTAGAAAAATGCACCGCTGTTGGCGGCGGCGAGAAATTAATTTGAAGCAAGCAGTGCGCGACATGCGGCAGGTAGAAGAGGTTTTGCAGAGTATGGTGGTGAAATATGAGCGTATCCGAAAAGAAACCATGACCAAACTTAAGCAAACAGACAAAAAGTCGCGAAAACTTTTGCATCTGAAAAAAATCAAGACACTGGATTTTCATATAAACCAGTGCGAGCTCAAAATAGCAGCGTGTGTCCATAAACAGTATTCTCTCGAGCAGCTGGAGATTACACGGCTGCAGATAAACGCAATTAAGGCGTCTACTAGTGTGTTCCGCAGCTTTTCAAAGTATAATCCCGTTCACAAACTCGAAGACCTTACAGACCAAATGGAGGAGCTTTCCGAAGACCTCTCGGACGTAACCAACCTGCTCTCATCCGGCACGGTGGATTTCGACGAAGAGGAGCTCGAGCAGGAGCTGCTCGCTATGGAGCAGGAACCGGAGGGAGCAATCGAGGAGCTTCCGCGAGTGCCGACACACAAACCCGAAGTGCGTGTGTCTGTGCCCATGCAAATGCAAAATCTGCCGGTATAACCCAGCTGGGGTCTCTCCAAATGGATTTGGATCGAGCGGCGCTTGCTATTGTGCTGAGCATAGGGTACTGGATTGGCATACTTGTCTCCTTTGTGCTCTATTTTTCAATCCTCTTTTGTTACAGAAGGCGTGCGAAGGCTGCGCAACCATTCCCAGTATGATGGTGGGGGTGTAGGGGTTGGTAAAGGAGAGGCTGGGAGCATTAGTTCGTCTTCATCTTCACGTAGCAGGCGTTCATACAGGTCACGTTGCTCGAGCGCAGCTTTCAGTTGGGTCTGGAGGTGATAAATTTCTTGTTTTAGATAGGTACAAAATTCTATTAAGGACATGTTTTAAAATTATTTTTTTCTATTTATATATTTTTCTCTTTCACTTAGACAATCGTATCTCCCTTAGATGGAGCCTTAGAACTGTCCATGTACATCATAGCGCCGTCACGAACCGGCAGCACACCCGCGTAGGGAGTGCCCCAGTGCCCCTTGCCCTGGTGGGTGAAGGTCCCATTCGTATATTGTGCGCCGCGAAAGCAGACAGTGTTCACTTGCTGAACTTGGTGCAGGTAGGCTTCGTCAGAGCGGTTCTGGTCGAGCTCCTCAATGCTTTCGAGGACACCCAGAGCGTCAGCTCCAGTAAAGTGAGACGCGTCACCTGCTTCATAATCGCGGTGGACACCTGCGAAGCGTCCGGTGATGTCAATGGCGTCAGCTAGATTCTCAGCTTCTCCGCGTGGAATTTTCCAGGCAATGAGCGATTGGCGGCAATCCGGGCTTCCAAGAGAGCCCTCCTGAATTGCCCGACCGAGATCTCCAAGCGTGTCTGCGTCGTCACGAGCAGCAGGCGGTGCAAAGAAAGTGTGACCCTCTCCAGAGATGTACCCCTGTGCAAAGCAGTCAGGGATGATCGTGTAGTTACGCGGACGCTTCACCACCGGTTTTGAATAAAAGGTATAATTACCAAAGTGAGTTTTTGTTGCGACAGAGTCACTCAGCTGAAAATCGTGATGTCCGTGGTAGGTATTTCCCAATTCAGATCCTCCTTTTGCCATAATAGCTGAATGCATTGTGTAGGTCTGGAAAGGCCTCATGATAAGAATATCATAGTTGTGGTGATCTGCGTCAGCCATAGCAGTGTAGTGAAGGAAGTGAAGATCGAGATCGACCATTTTGATGTTTCGTCCCTCAACACGTGCTCCTGTAGCCCGCTGGCCTACTCCAGCAGCTTGTCCAACAACCAGAGCAGCAGCTGCAGCAGTGTCAGGCTCCATAGCACTGATAGACACATCCACATCTAAAAGACGACGAAGCATCATCCCGAGTTCTAGAGTAAGTCTTTGTGTTTGATTATTTCCCGCAGGACCATAGAACAAGTCGCTATAAAGCTGAGCAGCTTCACCAAGAATGGGATTATCCAAATATCGCGGTTGAATTAGCTCTTGCATCATCTGACCAACAGTGTTTCCTTGGGCTCCAGTCTGTCTGACTTGACCACCCCACCGCTCTCCCTCAACGGCGCACACAAAGCGCGCAGCCATCTCTTTCTTGGCACGCGGGGTGTTTGCGAGTGCGACCTTCGCCTTTCCAATTTCATCGTATTTCATTTTCAGTTTATTAATAGCTTTCTTGATAGCGTCAGTCATTCGCCCCTGCTTGTCAACATTGTTGTCAGAATTCAAGGCATGCAGGTTTGCCTGAGAGTAGGTGATTTTTGCCCAGTCGTCCTTGTCAGCACTGTAAATGTGAATGAAAGGTTCGCTCTTAAGGGGAGCTGCAAGTTGCGCCAGCATCGTTCCAAGCCCAGCACCAGTGAGAGCAGCGTCTCCACCAGCAACCACTGCAGTATTATCAAAGCGCGGCACCTTATCTGCCATGGGTTTGTCAACAAGAATATCCATGATACGCCCAATAACTGTCATTGCGTCATGTGGAGCAGTAGTACCCGGAACGACGAAGTACTCTCCACACATGCGCGGACGAGAAGTGAGGTCAATAAATTCGTGCTGAAAATCAACATCGAAAGACTGCGCCTCAAACACCTTATTTCCACGGAAAGTGGTGATTCCAGTGCGATCAGTGGTGAGGGCTTCGTGCGCACCAGGTCCACGCTCACTATACACCGTCTCGCTAGGCGGCACCATACTGACGTAGATACCAGCCTTGGGGGGCAGGACAAGCACGTTCGGCGTAATGCCATTAATCTTCATGTGGTGCTTAATCTCTGCATCCATAATGTAGACCCCCTTAATATCCTTCTGCAAACAAGCCCACATCTGGCGCTCGTGGCGGAAAAGAGTGCGCGGTGCCTTAACAAAGCGGGCAAACTTGCGGCGGTACTCCTTGTAGTAGTTCTGACCAGCAAAAAGGGCGTGCATTACACCAAAGTAACAGGTGGTATGCACAGCGTCCGAAATTTGCTGCAAGTTCAACGCGTAGTTGCGGCGCCCCTTGTCAGTCGTCATGAAGCCATGCTCTAACTGAAATGCCAAGCCACGTCGGACAAGATTGTCAGTGTGGCGCTCGTTCTCCTGCGTAACCAGTCGGGAAATTCCTTGTTCTGGGACCACATCAGCTAGAGTGCGGTTGAACTTCCACACATCCCATACAATGTGCAAGTCATCCGTGTACTCCCAAGGCAAAAGTTCCTTCGTGTAGAACTCGTCCTCCGTTCGGATCATAAAATCCAGAATATCTTCAATACGCTTGTTTTTTCCCTCGTATGCCTTTGGCAAATTGTACGTCTCATGCGAGAGTTGGTCATCCGCTCTGACATCCTCGTGATATCCTTCAGGAGAGCCGAAGAAGGGTGACCATTTATTGGAAGGAGCGGTTCCAGTGGAACCAGTTTCTGGGTTGAAGGGCGAGCGTCCGTGTGACATTTTAGCAAAAAAATCGCTCTTATATAGGGTTTGATTTTAAATCTATTTCCACACACCTCCAGCATTCTAATGGGAAACGCATTCACATGGGTTTCCTCGTTCTGGTACGGTGAGAAATTCGTTGCGCTTCTCGGGTTGGACGGTGCTGGAAAAACTAGCCTCGTACAGCGCTTGAAACGTGGTGATATAGACGACCCGTTACCCACCATGGGGTTTGCAATAGACAATCTTGTCCTACATAACTCTATGCTCCAAATTGTTGACGTTGCCGGTCAGGACAAGATGCGCGTGTTATGGGGCGCGTTATACCACTCTGCAGATGGAGTTATATACATGGTAGATGGCAACGACCTAGCACGTCTGCCGACCGCAATGTGCGAGTTAAAGCGCGTGATGGAGTACCCGTCGCTCAAGGATAAGCCTTTTCTAATTTTAGTAAACAAACACGACATGAACGCCGTTGATGCTCAGCTCCTGAAGCATCAGATCCAGGGAGAGAGGTGGCGTGCGTTTAACGTTTCTGTGAAAAATGGTCAAGGGCTAGACGAGGCACTTCTTTGGTTTACCAGCAACGTATTCTAAGGGTATTTATTCTCACACTATAGAAGAAATGTTCTTGTTGTATGGGTTACTGGTCGTGATTTTTATAGGCACACTAGCTTCTTTTCAATTGCAAGATAAACATGAAATCTCTCACAACATTCGAAGAGACGTCGCACATGTGAAAATTGTGGAGGTTGCCAAACCTGCCAAACCTGCCGAACCTGCCGAACCTAACAAGCC
>Ga0206682_10000763_pt1 | contig 33608 bp, 47 predicted proteins | sample M240m12015metaG_FD_155444 | JGI IMG/M metagenome (GOLD analysis project Ga0206682, IMG submission 155444) | Ammonia-oxidizing marine archaeal communities from Monterey Bay, California, United States - M2 40m 12015 | ecosystem: Environmental > Aquatic > Marine > Intertidal zone | place: USA...
CTACAGGACATTTGGTGATATGATAGATGAAAGTTATGACAGCGAAATAGAATCTAACATACGTTTTTCTAAAGCCGCAAACGAACTAAATAGAATACATCATATGTCTTATAATGAACTACACGACGCCTTAGAGCGTCTAAGACCCGTATTAGAACACAATTACAATACATATATGCAATACAGCAACATAGACTATTACAAGAACAAAGTACACACAATATTTAACATTGACATAACCACATAAATTGTTTATAATATACAAACAATAGGAGACTATATGTTAGAGAGTACTTATTTGACTGCTAAAACTTTAATGATGACTATGATGTTATCAAGTGGTGCAGAACTTACAGAACAGAATGTTGAGCAAACATATTGTATGTCGCTTAACATTTACTATGAAGCAAGAGGTGAAGGCTGGAAAGGCAAATCAGCAGTTGCTCACGTTGTTAAGAACAGAGTAAAACATCCAAAGTATCCAAATACCATCTGCGGTGTAGTGCTAGAAGCAAAACTTTGGAAGGACAAACCTATAAGAGAGATGTGCCAGTTCGCTTGGTACTGTGATGGTAAAAGTGACCAACCACAACTGAGATACAAAGCAGAACCTAGAAAAGGCAAAGCAATCAAACCAAACGTAACTGATTGGGAAAATAGTGTTGAGACTGCTATTCAAGTGATGGACGGTTGGAGCAGAGATGTTACCAGAGGTGCAACACATTATTATAATTATAATATTTCAACTCCAAGTTGGAGTACTGTCTATCCAGAGAGTGCTACCATAGGAAATCATAGGTTCCTAGTTAGGAACGATTAAAGATAAATACTCTTATAATCCAAATGGATTTGTAGGAGTAAACAATGTACGAGTATAGATGTAAAATACTCAAAGTTGTTGATGGCGACACAGTAGACGTAGACATAGATTTAGGCTTTGGTGTAGTACTCAGCGACGAACGAGTAAGAATTATGGGTATCGACACACCCGAAAGTCGAACAAGCGATAAGGTTGAAAAGGTATTTGGCATAGCGGCTAAGAATGCTCTTAAGGCAATGCTAGGTAAAACCTCAATTCTAAAAACACAAATCAATAGAGATGGCGAAGATATGAAAGGCAAGTTCGGACGTATCCTTGGTGACTTTATAATTGATTTAAATGGCAAAGAGATTAGTATTGTTGACGCACTAATGGACGCAGGACATTGTGTCGATTACTATGGTGGCAGTAAAGAAGATTTGTATGAAAGACATATGGCAAACAGAACAAGATTACTTGCTGAAGGAGTAGTTAGTAAAACAGACTACAACAAAGCAGTAGCCATTATGGAAAAGAAAAACAAAAAGAAGAAAAAGTAAACCAATAAAGTCATTGACTTCGCCTGGATAAGAATATATAATATACACTATTATTGAGGTATCTTATGAGCAAACGTTTTTATTCAGGCAAAACTTATACCCACGCAACGGGTCACAGTTGTGCATTCAGACAATGGCGAGCAGACAGCCATTGCAATCTAATACACGGTTACGCATTACAGTTTGAGTTTACATTTGGTTGTGAAAAACTAGATGAACGCAACTGGGCAGTAGACTTTGGTGGACTAAAGCCACTTAAAGAATGGTTAAAACAAATGTTCGACCATACATATTTGGTAGCAGAAGATGATCCAGAAATGGAAACAGTTCAAATGTTACAAGATAAAGGTCTTATTGATATGAGAGTTGTATCTGCAACTGGTTGTGAAAGGTTTGCCGAGATGGCATTTGATGAAGCAAACAGAATTGTTAAAGAATTAACTGATGGCAGATGCTGGGTGCAAAAAGTTACTGTAAAAGAACACGAAGCCAATAGTGCAACTGTGGAACTTAACGACCACGTTAAAGTACACTACCCAGGCTAATGTTTGAACTAGTTCTCACAATGCCGAGAACTGGCAGTACTTACTATGTTGAAAATCAAGCAAGAGATTTAGAGATACAGAACCACGGCGAACTGTTCCACACAAACAGAAAGAAACACACTGAACGCATATTAAAAAGTACAGACTTCCAAAACAGTATTCTAAAAATATTTCCTTCTCACATTAGGCATTCCACATATAAAAATCTTATGGAAGATTTGTTTGCTATGAATCCAACTGTAACAATTCTATTGAGAAAAGACTTTGTTGAGTGTACTAAAAGTTTTTATGTTGCTAGGCATATATCAGAAAAGGCCCAAAGAGCAATGAAAGGATATAGTCGGTACAGCAAAACTACAGGAGAGTATATAGATCCTTGGCACAGTAGTTGGGACAACCATCTAGAAATTAATTTGAATCAAGATATAATGAACAAGTATGCAGAAACTAGAATGGAAGAGATACAGACACTAGCCACCTACAAAAACAAAATGGATAGATTAATCTTTACCGAAGACTTCCCACAGGAATTAAAATACAAAAGACCTATTCGATGGAACCCCGAACCAATTATACAAGATATAGATGTATTAGAGTTGTTCGAGCAAACTGCTAGTAATTAATTCTACCCAAAACATTTTGTTGTTTGCTAGTATGTAATTGTTAGCAACCTTATCTCTATCCCAATCATTGTGTTGTATAGAATCCATAACAGCATTTATTCTATCTTCGCCTTCTAGATGGTCATAGTCGCCTGGCATATAAAATCCATATTGTTCTAATAACTTATTGAATCCTGCATTGGCTATGGTGTATACAGGAGCATTGAGTAGAAAGCCTTTGAATGTTTTTTCAGTATAAAAGCATACATCCTTTAATACTCTGCTGTCAAGATTATTGTGAGTGTCTATGCCTATGTAAGCATTGTACCTGCTAACCCAATCAGGACTAACAGCACCACACCATTTCCATTCATCTGGTACACCCGATAATTGTTTAGGTATTTGTTGTTTGTGTTCTTCTATAAAATCAATTACCAGTTGGGATTGATTTAAGGATCTTTTATGTCTATGTTCACTAACATTTTTTGAGTGTAACCAATCACTCCTAATCTTTTTGTTTTCAAAGTCTATGGTTAAACTCCAATCAGCATTGTCTAACATACCGTTTGCCCACAGTTTGGATAGAGTGAGCAGTCTACTAGGTCTGGGTTTATGTACTGGGACTAGTATTCTATCTGTTTGTTTTGGTGTGCGTGGTCGCAACGGAAAGTCAGGAGTTAGAGCATTTGTACTACAATAAGCCATTATACCAAAGAACGGTAAAACAACAAAATGTATATTGCTGTTGGAACTCTTTAATCCTTGTGTCGATGATACTATTGTGAGTTGTTTTATACTGTTATCTTCTAACAGTTTTGATTGTACAAAGTCATAACCTCCTTCATCAAAATCACAAATGATTTTATTAGGCAAGTTTAAAAAGATTCTTTGTTGCATAAAGTCTAACTTAAAATATGATACAGCATCTATTTCATATATTACATCTTGCTCAGGCTCTATGAGATTTATGTTTACAGGTTCTAGAAAAGTTATGTTTGCTTGGTCAAATGTTTCTTTGAACTCGTTAGCAACTGACTTTAAAAATCCAAAAGGTTCTGCATTTGCAAAGTTGTTTTGATTTGTTGATTGTAAATCAGATAAACATAAGCCATAAAAAGCATTGTCTCTAAGTACAACTCTTCTTATTAGTAGTTTATGTTTTTCTTCCATACGTTAATGGTATTGATTACACCATTCTCTAATGTCTTTTTAGGCTTCCAACCTATAGCATCTTCTAGTTTCTTGCCACTACTGTTTAACAAATAAATTTCACCTGGTCTATCTTTCTTGGTGTTCCAATTTACTGTTCCTTGCCAACCTATCTTAGATGCTATTAGTTGTACATAGTCTTTAATCTTAATTGCATTGTCTGGGCCTAAGCAATAAATCTCACCTGCACATTTATCTGGGTTTTCAATTACGCCTATCCAAGCCTTTAATAAATCATCTATGTAAATAAAGTTTCTGTATGGCTCACCATAACCTAAATTAATCTCTTCTGGATTTTTAAGCATTTGTGTTATAACTTGTTCTGTTACAAAGAAGTCGTTGTCTTTTCTACCGTACGCATTAGTTTGCCTAATAGCAGTAAACGGTAAGCCATAACTTCTATGTGCATATTCTAAATACTTTTCACAGGCATACTTTGCCACGGCGTAAGGGGCATTTGGATTTGGAGGTGTGTCTTCATCGAAAGCAATTATATCTTCTTCTGTTTCTTTTCCATCTCTAATCAAATCGCTAACTGGTTGCCAACCATACACTTCCATTGTACTAGCAAACACAAAGTTTTTCAAGTTAGGTATTTCTCTTGCGACTTCAATCAAGTTCACAGTACCTACATAATTAACTTGGGTAAAGTCTATCTGCTCATAGAAACTTTGCTCTACTTCAGTCCTTGCCGCCAAGTGTACAATAATGTCTGGTGCATATTCCAGCACTTCTTTTTTAACATATTTGTGTTGCTCTAGTTTACTTTTAAGGCTGTGAATATGATGTCCTTTATTGCGAAGTATAGGAACCAAATGACTGCCAATGAATCCGTCTGCACCTGTTACTAGTATTTTCATATGTACTATTTATTTACATTCCATTTAAGTTCACAAATAAACAGAAACGCAATTAGATATACGATAAATACTAGTACTTAACTAAACAGGTAAAAGTATGTGGTTCGGAATTATAACATTGATTACAGCAATAGCCATTGCCGGAGTAGCGGCTTGGTTTAGTATTGCAGGACTTATGATATTCTTTGGCGGTATGCCAATGAGTGTAGCCATTATGGCTGGAACATTAGAAGTAGGTAAACTGCTAACTGCAAGTTGGTTATATAGATACTGGAATGAAACAGGACTATTACTTAAATCATACCTTACCACAGCAGTGGTTGTACTTATGCTGATTACATCAGCAGGTATCTATGGTTACTTGTCTAAAGCATCTTCAGATGTATCCAGTGACGGTGCTATAGCAACAGCAGAAGTAGAACGCATAGATGGATTGATACTTAGAGAAGAAAACAAAATAGAAATTATACGAGGACGTATAACAGATTTAAGTGAAGGCGGAATAGATGTAAGCGAAAGCATCAAGCAACAAGAAGATATTAGAGATGGTGCTTGGGCAAGAGTACAAGGCGACATTGATTACAACCAAGAACAAATTAACACAGTTAGAGAGCAACTCAAAGTAGACATTGCTCAACAGGATAGTAGACTATCTGAACTAGACAAAGCAGTAAATGATTTAAGAAACAAAGGCATAGAAGTTATCACAACAGATGAAGGCGGAATATTTCAAGGTGCTGAAACAGAAAAGATAGATTATGTAGCACAGGCAAATCAATTAAGGTCAAGCCAAACAGATGAAAGAAATGAAATCAAAGATGAGAAGATTAGGCTTAGAGGACAAGCAAGTGCAGACATAAAAGTATTTCAAGATGCAGTAGACAACTATAGATTACAAGCACAAGATTCTATCAAAGGTGCTGATGCAGAGATTAACAGATTACGTTTACAAAGTGGCACACAACAAGACAACAACATAGCAAAAGTAACAGAGTTCAATACTGACATAGATGAAATATTTGATGATATTGCAGTACTGAAAGATGAAAAGTTTAGTGCTGAAGAAAAAGTTAGAGACATTGACAGGGAAATAGGACCTATCAAATACGTTGCTGAATTGCTTTACGGTAGTTCAGAACAAGACATAATGGATAAAGCAATAAGAATATTCATACTATTATTTGTATTTGTGTTTGATCCATTAGCAGTTATGTTATTGATTGCGGCTAACCAAACACTATTACGTTATGGTATAAACTTAGAAAGCACAGGTCCAGAGCCAAAAGATCCAACACCAGACCCAGAGCCAAAGACACCTATTAAAGATGAGTATTGGGACAGTGACTTTGAAGAACAAAGCAGAGAACACTATGGCGACAATATGCCAGACATAGAAGACATTCACATAGACAAAGAGTTTACGGATCAACTCACAATAGAAATAGATGAACAGTTAAAAGTAGATTGGGGTAGAGTAGATGAGCCTATCACAAACACAACAGTAGAAACAACCTATGAAGATATTCCTAGTGCCGTTAGTGATGCCGCACTGGCAATAGCAGAATCTTATGCAACCAAACAAGATCCAGGCTTTCATCCTGAAGTAGTTAAGGAAGACGTTGTTCCAACCAAAGAAGAAGCATTGGAAGAAGTAAATGAACAGTTTGAAGAGACACTTAAAAGTCTAGATGATGAGCAAACAGATTGGGTAGAGATAGAAACACACGATGGTATGCGTACTCCTGTAGTCAAAGAAGAATTGACATCAGAGGTAAAGAGCATACTAATACCAAAGACTAAGAAGCAACTGCTAGAGTTTGCAGAGTACTTTGGCGTATTAACTGTAGACCCAGGACAAAACAAACAACAAATTATAAACAATTTATTAGCATCAGCAAATACTACAGTAGAAAATTTTAGAACATTCTTTAAGCCTGCACCAACAAACATCTGGGAGAAGAATCAAGAGAAGGCTAATGCTTCAACTAAAAATTCCAATTGGGACGCCAGTAAAGCAAAACCAGATGATGATGAAGACCAAGGATCTAAGTTTACTATTAAGAAATAATATAAATATTTGCTAATGACAGAAGACATAACAGATAATTTTTCCTGCAACTTTTGTGGGAAGATAAGAAAAGAAGTTGATAAACTTGTCGCAGGGCCTGAAGTTTACATTTGCAATGAATGTATAGAACTGTCATATAGAATACTACAATCAGACAACGAGGAAGAAACAATCTTAGATACCGAGAATGTTCCAACACCAGAAGAGATTAAACAACACTTAGATGATTTTGTTATAGGACAAGATGATGCTAAGATTACATTGGCGGTGTCAGCCTACAATCATTATAAACGTATCTTATTTAATGATATAAAGACTAATGAAATAGAGAAAAGTAATGTATTAATGTTAGGCCCAAGTGGTACAGGTAAAACATTACTAGTTAAAACATTATCAGACTATCTTAAAGTTCCTTTTGCTGTAGCAGATGCAACAACATTAACCGAAGCAGGTTATGTAGGGGAGGATGTTGAAAGTGTGCTACAACGACTTTACAAAAACTCTAACAACAACTTAGAAGATGCTCAACGTGGCATAGTGTTTATAGATGAGATAGATAAGAAAAGCAGAAGCAGTGAGTCAAATACAAATACAAGAGATGTTAGTGGGCAAGGTGTACAACAAGCATTGCTAAGATTAGTAGAAGGCACAGTAGTAGAGATAGCAGAAGGTGGCAAAGCACAACAACAAAAAGGTGCTACCATAGAGTTTGATACATCAAATGTTTTGTTTATCACAGCAGGTGCTTTTGTTGGCATAGATGACATAGTAACTAAAAGATTAAGCAAAGGCTCTAAGGTAGGATTCAAAGGAGTAATAGATTCAAAGAAACCTGAGATTAAATATGATCCAGAAGATTTGATTATGTATGGATTGATTCCTGAATTGGTAGGAAGATTTCCTATAATAACAAAACTAGACGACTTAACAGAAGAACAATTTGTTAGCATAATGAAAAATAGTAAACGTAGTGTTACTAAACAGTATCAAGAATTGTTTTTGTTAGACGGAGTAGAATTAGATTTACACGATGACTTTTACTTAGACGTTGCAAAAAATGTAAAGAAAAGTAAAGTTGGAGCAAGGGGCATAAGAAGTTTATGCGAAGACTGTTTAAAGATGCTGATGTTTTACTTGCCTAAGATGAACAAGAAAAAGATTAAAAGAATAGAAGTGAGGAACCTCACAGACAAACCTGTATTAGATTCTGGAACAGTAACAGAAGAATTTCAGGTTGACAAGTTTCAATAAAGAAGTATAATATTAACTGTATGAATGGAGAAAAATGAATAAAGATAATAACTGGAAGAATCGAACTAAAGATTCTTATAACAATAAGAAGAAGTTTGATAACAAACAAAAGAGAGAACCTATTAGCACAGGTGCTAGTGTTAGAGTTATCGACGGCAACGTTGAAAAGTCTGTAAGAATATTAAAGAAAATATTACTCAAAGCAGACAGACAAAAAGAACTTGCCAAAAGAGAGTTCTATGAAAAGCCTAGTGCGAAACGCAAAAGGTTAAAGAATCAAGCAAAGAAACGTTGGGCAAAAGAAGTATGGGATAATCAAATGAAAGGTAATATGCCTGTCCCTAGTCCTGTAGGTCAAAAGTATCTTAAGACTAAAAAGAAAAGACGTAAAGAATTCCTACGCCAAGAGATGGTTAGAAAAATGAGGAAGAGATATTAATGTACGACTATGCTATTGTCAGTGGAGGGTTTGATCCTCTACACTTAGGACATCTTAAGATGTTTAAAGAAGCATCTAAGTTAGGCAAGAAGGTAGTTGTATTAGTTAATAGTGATGACTGGCTCACTAGAAAGAAAGGGAAACCTTTTATGTCAGGAGACCAACGTTTAGAAATTATACAAGAGTTAGAGTGTGTTCATAATGCAATTCTTCAATCAGAAGATACAGATGATAGTAGTTCCAGTGCTATCAGAAACTTTGCAATAAGACACCCAGACGACTCAATAGTTTTCTGTAACGGTGGCGATAGAAGTAGCACTAAAAAGATTAGAGAAGCAGACGTATGTGCTAGGTATAATATAGATATGCAGTTTGGTATAGGTGGAAACCACAAAATTGCTAGTAGTAGTGAGTTAATTAAGGAATTTCAAATAAATACAGTTGAAAGACCTTGGGGTAGGTACAAAGAACTTGCAGAAGGTAATGGCTATAAAGTTAAAGAACTGATAGTTGATCCTGGTAAAAGTCTAAGTGACCAATTCCATTTACATAGGAGTGAGCATTGGGTAGTCTTAGAAGGCGCAGGACACATAAAGCAAGGCGGGACCAGGTCAATAGAAGACAGAGAGTTTTTCATAGTCGAAGGAGAGTCAGTGTACATCAGACCAACACAGACTCACAAGTTGACGAACCCAGGGGAGATACCACTGAGACTGGTGGAGATATGGGCAGGACAGATACTGTCTGAAGATGACATCATAAGATTGGATGTCGATGATAATTACGGAGAAAAATGAAAGAATTAGGAATGACAATGTTAGGAGTTTTAGCAATAGGTATTTTCTTTGTTGCTAAAGTATATCCAAATTTAGAATACACTGGTTACAGCAGTAACACCTCGTGTACTGGACAATGCTATGTAGACTATGTAGCACTTAATGGCACAGCACCAGAGATAGAGCAACGCAAACAAGCATTGGCTAACTTGGACGAGTTTAGTGACATCAGAAGTTTATGGGCAGGGTGTGCCGCTTGTCACGGAATGGAAGGACAAGGTATGGCAGTATTCCCTAAACTAGCAGGACAGAGTTCAGACTATATTGTAGGCAGACTTAACACTTACAAGAACAGAGGTGAAGTAGGTGCAATGAGTAGCACTATGTGGGGACAAGCGGCAATGCTTACTTCAGACCAAATGGATCAGATAGGTAAGTTTATTGAAGCAGGACTTCCTAGTAAGTAATGATTAAAAAGTTCATTAATGATATCAAAGAGGAACTTAAATCTGCTCACTGGTTATGGTGGGTAGGACTAATTTGTTTATTGGTATTTTTATAATGGAATTAACACTACTAATTGCATTTATGGTAACAGCAACTATATGGATAACTTGGAAACATAATAGATGAGAGATTTAAATACAGAAAGAGTATGTGAAGTACTCAACGAGATAGTTGAACTAGAAATGGCTGGGGTAGTACGTTATGCTCACAGTTCACTAATGGTAACAGGACCCAACAGGATTCCTATTGTAGCCTTTCTACAAGAACAAGCAAACGAAAGTTTACAACACGCCTTGGTAGCAGGCGAATACATCACAGGCTTTGAAGGACATCCTAGTCAAAACATTTCTCATATAGAAGAAAATCACAATCATAGTGTACATCAAATACTACAAGAAAGTTTAGAACACGAAATGAAAGCAGTTGAAAAGTATAAAGAATTACTTGACGAAGTTGCAGATGCTAGTATAATGTTAGAAGAATATGCTAGAGGACAAATAGGAATGGAGGAGCAACACGCCTTAGAGATAAGGAAGATGTTGATTGATTACAGTTAATGGATACATTAGCATACGCAATTATAATAATTATGGCTATCCTTTGGTGGATAGATAGAAACAATAGGCCCAAACACTAATGGACGGAGTAATTTTAGTAGCAATAACAATACCAGCCACCATAGCCTTGTTTGGTTTAATGTTTCAAATAATCAATAACGATGGTGGCACAAAAGGAATTACACAGCCATACGTTACTAAAAGTGGAAGAAAACATACAGCACACAAGAGTAGAGAACAACATATAGTATGAAGTTAGATTACAAAGACTGTGGCAAGATAGGATTTACTTGTAGCACATTCGATTTATTACACGCAGGACACATCACAATGCTTGAAGAAGCAAAACATCATTGTGATTATTTAATTGTTGGTCTACAAAACGATCCTACTGAAGATAGACCTGAAAAGAATAAACCTGTACAAAGCATAGTCGAAAGACAAATACAGTTAGCGGCAGTCAAGTATGTCGATGAGATTGTTATATATAACACAGAACAAGATTTAGTTGACTTACTACTAACATTACCGATTGATGTAAGAGTACTAGGCGACGAATACAAAAACAAAGACTTTACAGGCAAAGACATTGCTAAACAGAGAGGGTGTAAGATAATTTACAACGGTAGGGACCACAGTTTTAGTAGCACCTCATTACGCAAAAGGGTAAGAGATGCAGAACAAACAGGCTAGAGCATTAGCAAAAGCAATCACTTGGCGTATTTCTGCGTCACTAATCACAGTAGGAATAGCATTAGCATTCGGATTACCTGCTAAAGCAATAGGCGGAGTCTTCATTGCTGATATGGTTATTAAGTTTGTTATGTATTACGGACACGAAAGACTTTGGCAAAAACTAACAACTCCATTCAATAACTTCTTAAACAATCGAAAATCTCGATAAATACTGGTATGAAAGCAATAGTAATTACCGACAACAATATGGGTGCGGGTCATTACGGTAACAATGAAGTTATCGCGAGACCTCCTGGTGCACAAATAGTTGGTGATTTATTTGCACAAAACAATTATGACATACAAACAATTGACTTCTTTGGCAGTTGGGACCACGCAAAGTTATTAGATTTATTAACTGATTGGGTTAACGGAGAAAAAGTAGTAGTATCATTCAGTGTGTCTTTAAGTTTTTATGACGCTCATAGGTATCAAGAGTTTGGTGTAGCATTCAAAGAACGTAATCCACAAGCAACATTTATAATAGGCGGGGTGAGATATGCCGATTCAATCAAAGCAGAAGGCAGTATATTATTCAAAGACGAATGGTTAGACGTAGTATTTTTAGGTAGAAGTATGAAAAACTTTGACAACTGGCTCAAAGGAAATATAGAAGCATTGCCTAAAAGAATAGAAGGTTCAACAACTATTGTAGGAACAGATAAGGAATTAGAAAAAGACTTTGCAGTTATACATAAGTTTCAAGAACAAGACTTATGGTGTGAGAAAGACATAGCAACATTTGAAATAAGTTTAGGGTGTAAGTTTAATTGTAGTTTTTGTAACTATGATTTTAAAAATATTAAGAACCCTGACCTTGCTGATGCAGAACAACTACATCAATTCTTTTTACAAGCATATGAATACGGAGTAACAAACTTTTACTTTGCAGATGATACTGTGAATGAAAGTGTAGAAAAACTAGATATATTTGAGAAGGCTACAGAAAACTTACCATTCAAACCAAGAGTAAGTGGATTCTTTAGGATAGAAATGTTTGCCAAGAACTATGAACAACAACTTGCTTCTTTTAAGAATGCAGAGATAATGGGTATGTATTTTGGATTAGAAACTTGGAACAAAGAAGCAGGTAAGACTATCGGCAAAGCAATGGACCGAGAGAAGATAAAAGAAATACTAAGAAGTTTAAAGAAAGACTTGCCAGGCGTACACTTGTTCAGTAGTTTTATTGTAGGGTTGCGTAATGATAATTATGACCATATGTTTAAAGCATTACGAGAAGAGATGGATGAAGGTTTACTAGACGCAAGAACTTATTTGCCATTAGCATTATATGATATGCCAGAAACATTTGATAGTAAAGGACAAATAGAAGCAGATCCAATCAAGTATGGATTTCAAACATTCAAACCCAGAGGTGCATACCACGGAACACGACTAGACTTAGAAGTATTAGACTGGCGTAACGAATGGACAACAAGTCAAGAAGCAGGTATGATGGCTAAAATGTTAAACGCAGAATCTATCCACAAGCACGGTGAGGTAGGAATGATGAGTAGTTTTGCATTTGCACAAATGGTTGCATTTGGTTTATGGGATCCATATGATAGAAGTACTTGGAAATACACAATGCCTGAGAACAGAGGAGGCAATCACTCTGGTGATATGAAACTTGATGGCTACTCTCCTGCTATAGAATATAGACAAGAATACATAGACAAAAAGACACAATATTTAAAAGATGCCACTGTTCAGTAAAGATAACAAAACAATATTATTCATACACATTCCCAAATGTGCAGGTACAACTATTGAGAGAGCATTCGAAGATGCTGGTTGGGACATAGAGTTTTTAGTTGAGCCTGCTAGAAGAGGACACAAAGATTGGAGTCCTTGCAATCCACAGCATTGGCACTATACAGATTTATTAAAGAACATCCACAGCAAGTATGACATAGACTATGAGTTCACAGTTGTACGCAATCCTTTCCAACGTCTACTCAGTGAACTACATTGGCGAGGCAATGCTACAAGTGATTTAACTCAAGCAATGAACACAATGGGACTAAGATATCTACAGTATTATATTAAAAACAATTACACAATGGACAATCACATAAGACCACAACAACAATTTATAGGTCCAACAACAAATGTATTTAGGTTTGAAGAGATACAAACAGTATTTGATATGCTGAGCAATGACTATGGAGTAGATAGTTTTGCTAATCATTATAATACAAATACATACAAGCCGACAACACTAGATAATCTAAGTGATGAGTTCAAGGAAAGGTACAAAGAAATATACTTTAAGGATCACGAAATGCTTAAATATAGTAAACCATTTGAGGAAAACAATGAGTAATATAGTTGCAATGGCAGTATGCCGTATCAAAGAAGATAAAGGATTAGAGTATAACAAAGATATAGGTGCTAATCAAACATACGATATGTATCACGCAATGCACGAAATGGTTATGCACTCTGCTAGTGAATTTATAGAAGGAGACTTTGAGTTTGAAATATTTGAATATGAAGTAGACAACTATCAAGAAGTGTTCCACAAGAACTTTCAATTGGTATATGACTTGTGGAAAGAAGGACACAATGTATTGTTCTTAGACACTGACACAATGATTATAAGACCAACAGAAGTGTTTGGTAAGTTCAAACATTTCCAAATGTTTAACTACACAGATCCTAAAACACTTGGCGGCAAAGATGCAGAAAACAAATACGGATTACAACACGAGCATTACTTCAATGCAGGAGTAAGATACTATCCAAAAGAGATGAGTCAAGAAGTATGGGACTTAGGTTGGAAGTATGCAAATGATTGGGACTATAATATTTGGGGAACAGAACAAATTATATTTAATGAAATGATGTATAGCCAAGACAGAGATCCAAAGACTTGGCACAAACCAGAATATGGATATCAATGTATGGGTATGAGGTATGATGCATCAGAAGAACCTAGACTATTAGGATTATTAAATAATTGGAACGAATGTAACTTCCAACAAGATGCAAAGATACTACACTTACACGGAACTAGAGGTGCAAAGAATACTGTGCTTTTACAATATGAATTATTGAGAAGATGGGCAGACGTAGAAGTAGAACCAACTAGAGTAGAAATAGATAAAGACGAAAATGGTTGGCCCGCTGATGTAAAGTCTATAGAGTAGTATGGATATCATTGCTGTAGACTCTGCTTACAATTCTAAGAGGGTTGTGTGGAACATACTAAAAAGATGTAACTACGATTGTTTGTACTGCTGGCCCGAAGCACACGACAACATTAGTCTTATACCAAACATAGAAAGATGTATACAAGGCTTTGATAACTTGTACAGCAAAATAGAACCAGGCAAAGTAAATTTAACTATCACAGGAGGCGAGCCGTTCTTGATAAAAGACTTGCCCAAACTGTTAGAACATATAAAGCCTAAGTGTTCGTACTTAAACATATTAACAAATGGTTCGTCTAGTGTAGACAAGATGCTCAAAGCAGGTAAGCATTTGGATAGACTGTCAATTAGTATACACTTTGGTGAAACAAAGAACAAACAAGAACTAGAACAAAAGATATTTAGATTGAAATACGAATTGGATTGTGACCTTAAGATAAGAATACTTAACGATCCATTGTATAAAACAGATGTACAAAACTTAATAAACAGTTGCATTGGCTTAAATATATGGTACGAACTAATTGATATAGTGGAAGAGTTTGGTGAAAGTTAAAGTAACAAAAAGAAATAAAGAAGTAATAAAGTTAGATCCTAACCAAATGAGAAGTGAAGGACTAACAAACTATAAAGGCTGGAACTGTAATGCAGGCACAGAGATTATACACATAGACTTTAATGGCGACATATTAAATTGTGTACAAAGAGTAGGCGGAATAAAAGGAAATATTTACGGAGAGATAGAATTGGAAACAGAAAGTATTGTTTGCACATCATCTGTGTGTAATTGTTTTGATGATTTATTAGTAGGTAAGAATGAAGCCAGTTAAGATTAAAAGCAACTTAGACTTATTTGATATTACTTGGCGTATAATTCTTAGATGTAATTACGACTGCTGGTATTGTAAAACAGATTGGCACACAAAGAACGAGGGCGATACTCCAGATGTAGATAAATTAATCAAAGGAGCCGATAAGATAATTGATGCATACAAACAAATAGATCCTAACAAACAAATAAGAATGACTATCACAGGTGGCGAACCTTTCTTAGTTAAGGACTTAGATATATTAATTACTCATTTGGTATCAAGAGGTGTACATTTTAGAATAAGAACAAATGGCACAGGCCCTGTAAAAGTATACAAGAATATGGCAAAGGTAATGGACAAGTCTAACGGAGAGATAATGTTAAGTTGGCACGTTAGTGATCCTAAGAGTGAGGACTTGTACACAAAGATTCCTGAACTGGTATTTCAAAATGTACCTGTTGGTGTGCGATTGCTAGGTGACCAAAAGTATGGCAGAGAAGTAGATAGAGCAGAAATGTTTTTGCGTAATGTTGGTATACCTTTTGAAATGGTTAGGGTAACTGATAATCCAGATGATGAGGATTGGGACACATAATGAAAGTAACATATGATAATGGTAAAGAGTTAGACATAACTCCACTTAACGTAAGAGACACAAAGAGCAATAACTTTCACGGTTGGGAATGTGATGCTGGACTAACTTATGTGTTTATAAATGAACTAGGCGATGTTTATCCTTGCACAAGATTACACGACAATAAAAAGTCTACGCAAAAGATTGGTAACTTGTTTGATGATGAGCCATTAAAATTGCAGAAAACAATTTGCTCAGTGAGTGCTTGTCATTGTGGAAGAGAAATTAATCTTGACAAAACTGCTCCAGCCAATGGTCCAGAGTTGGTTCCAACCCGTCAACTGTAGTAGGTCCTGTTACTTTATATTCCTTTCTAAAGTGTTTCTTTTGTAGCATATTTTGTTTGTATTCCCACAAGCCACCTTCAGTTGGTCTGGCTGTAATTTCCCAACGTGTAATACCTTCCATCTTTACTTCTCTAAAAAGTCTTTTGTAAATACACCATCTATCTGGATTGTCCATATCTTGTTCGGTTATGTCTTGTTTATTAAATGACAGTTTCTTCTCGCACCAAAGTATATCTATATTAATATTACGTTTAAGTCCTTCCTCAAATCCAAACCACATAAGAGTCTTTATATCCTTTTCAGGTCTGTCACCAAATAGTTTTATATCTATCTCAGGCATAACTCTATCTGAATTGAATGATTCAAAGAAACTTCCTACTCCTAACACTTCAAAGTCTTTGTACAATGGATGTTTCATAAAAGACTTTGCCCAAGAAACAAACCTATCATTGTCTGGTTGTATGAATATACCGTTCCACTCTAGTGGACCAAAATGATATGTAGGGGATAGTTTTTCTCTTGACATTTAATGTGTTTCCTTATATACTATTTAACTATTGGAGTACTTTTATGACGATGCATTTGGAAAACAGATTATCTACTATTAATACTAAGAAGTATAAGGCAAAGATAACTAAGGGAAAACTTAAAGAGTTAGAACTAAAGTGGCGCAAACATAACAGAGATTGCAAACGTAACCATATGCACGATATGAGATATGATACGTTGCAAGAGTATATGGATTACTGTTATGGTAAAACAAAGATGCCTGACCAAAGAGATTATAGAAACTTCAAGCCGTTGCAAAAGGAAAGCAGTTGGAGAGCACAGAAAGATGATGCACACAGAGAGAAGTATCCTAGTCTTATGGAACAGCAAATGAAGAAAGGCACATTCAACAGTGACAGTATGAGTCAAGGTACTAAGAAAGAGCCTATGATGTACACAGGTGACCTTATACAAGGCATTGCAACAATGCACAAAAGTAATGCAGTACCAGTTATGAAAGGCACAGACCAAGCAAAAGACATCGCAAGAATGAGGAGAGGATGATAGATATAATACAAACAATAATCAATACAGCAGTATTTTCATTACCCGTTGCCGTAATACTAACCTTGTTGGTAAAGTAAATGTTTGAAAGAATTATAAACTTTATTGTTATCAGTATGTTACTGGGAGTGGTTCTGGTTACAATATATCTTATGCTTAACATCGATAAATATTTTGCATATGAAGACAGAACCTCAAATAGTTCTTCCAGCAGGATGGAAGTTACCAGAATGCAATCACCCGATAGAGAAGTGGTGTAGCAACTGTGACTTTGACTATGACACATATGATAAGATTACACATACTAGAAAGTATACGTTCTTACAATTCTTTGACATAGACGAGAACGGAGACATAGTAGAAAATGACTAGTGAACAATGGCACGGTGGTAAAGGATCTAAAAGAAGAAACAGCAACGAACAAAAGTATTCAGACAATTGGGATAGGATATTTGGTAAGAAAGATGACAAAAAAGAAAAAAGAAAAAGTAATAAGAGCAACGATAAAAGTTGAGGTACCATACTCAAATGATGCACTTAACAATGGCACGTTATTAGATAATGAGATTAGAAAAGTCATAGACAGGACGGAGTTTATTAGTTGTGGTATACAGGCAGGGTATTTGGATCCTGATGCCCCAGTACTAAAGTGATTGAATACGATATAGGTTTAGGTAATCCTCCTTTTAGAATCATTATAGAAGGAATACACGGTCCTGTATCTCAACTTGTATTCGATGCCCACGTAAAGAAATCAGTACTAAACAAAACAAACAAGTTTATCCATAACGGTCCTTTTGTATTGGACAGAAGAATTTTTACAACTGACCACCCACACGTTGTAGACTTTAAAGAATGGTTAATAGAACACTTTGGTCTTAAAAAAGTTGTAATGCTAGATGGCGGAGTAGATGGTTGCTGTATTGTGTATGGTGAACAAGGATACAAAGGGGAAATAATACACACAAATAATCAAGTTGATACTGTTGACGACAGCATATTTAAGCAGTATAATAATCCAGACAGACAAGCAAGGCAGGACAAAACTAGAGAATACTTTAGTCCAATAGAATGGGTTATGACAGGATTAGATTTGTTACCACAAGAACAGTTTAAAGATAACACAATAAGTTATTGTGATACATCAGCAGGAGAAGGTGTTTGGTTAGTTGGTGTTGCAATGAAACGTATGCAGAATGGTATGACACATAAAGAAGCAATACAAAACTTAAAGGCAGTAGAACTGATGCAAGATAACAGAGACACAATAGTTAAAAGACTTATGTGTGATGATGAATCTTTAAGGCAGACATTAGAACAAAACATTATAGTAGGTGATTGGTTAAATGAAATTAGTATTTAAGTTACCAAGTGGCGGCAGTGGCTTACCTGCAAATATGTACAAGAACAAATTGGCATTACAGTTACGACATTGGTGCTTAACAAACAAAACAGATTGTACCTTTGGTGCTTCAAAAAATTATGAGATGCCTGTGGAGTTCACAAATGAAAGTGACTACACAAAGTTTCTTTTAACATTCAGTTGGGACGGATTATTCGGCAAACCCAAACTCACAGTTTAAACTTTACCCGCTCTTAGTTCAGTGGATAGAACAACTGCCTTCTAAGCAGTAGGTCCCAGGTTCGAATCCTGGAGAGCGGGCCAAACTTTCTGGCAAAAAAGGTTGACATCTACCTCGTAATAGGTTATAATAGTTGTATAATTTAAAAAAGGTAGGAGTTTTTTATGCAAACATTAGTAATAACAACACAACATAGAGAGAACTATGCGGCACACAACGAAGGGTATAAGCACGGAGTTGACGAAGCATATTGGAAGTTCAAGGGTGGTAGCACTTATTTCGTTACTGACTTAACTGATGCCAATATCAATAGCATTGTTGCTAATGGTATTCCAACTCTAACTACTCTTATTGAAAGCAAGAACGAGGCATTCGAAGAGTACATCCTGGATTGGGAAATCAGAGACCTTGGTAAGGACGGAGATGGTAAAGGACCAATTTGTGAGAGTTGGGAAGTTCCTGTAAGGTTTAGATATGTAGATGGTGCTTGGGAATGTAGCACACATCATACACCAGATGAAGATTCATTCTGGAACCCTGCTATTAAATGTAGAGCAGAGCAATGGACACCTGGTGTAGGCAACACTAGAAGCAACTATGCTTGTCAGTACAAAGTTGCTAATGGTTGGTTTGACCAGAAGGATCCTCAACTTAAAAAAGAAGTTGAGGCGGCATAAACCGGTTGACAAGCAAGTCAAAATCGGTTATAATAGTTGTATAATTTAAATAAAAAGGTAGGAGTTTTTATGCAAAATCTAAACACAGTAAATCAAAATCCAAATAAAATCGTTTCAGTAGATGGCTACTGGGTAGGTTCACTTACACTTATTAGTGATAAGGATCTTCCTTCAATGAGTATCCAACTTACTTCGCTTGAAGAAATGTGGTATGGACACGAAGAGAACATTAACCATCCAGTAGATTCAGAGTATCCTCTAAGTGTAAATGTCCCTCATTTCAAAGCAATGAGAGAAAGAGTTTTTGCTAGTGTCTATAATAGAACAGGTGTTAACCCTGCAGACTATTCAAGTATTTTACACGCAAGTACATCGCCTGCTAGAAACGAAGATGGCAGTATTAGAGATGATGTTGTTGAAGGTAGATATGTTTTAAGGAATGTGTAATGATTAAAGATACAAACACCACAGTACTTGCTTCAGACTATCAAAGCACAGAGCAACTCAAAAAGTTCCTAGTACATTGTACTGGTGCTAAACTAACTCCAGTTGCTAGAACAGACAATGCTTTTTGGATTAGTGGTGACAGCAGAGGAGAATACTACGAGCAGAAATATTACAAAGTAGTATTTGGTCCAGTTACCCAAGTTTCTTATGCACCAAACAGAAGTGAGAAATCAGGCTATGGTTTTGATATACAGACAACAGGCGACCTTAACGGTTGGCAGTTAATGGGTGAGTATCGCAAAATGATTAAAGAAGCGATGGCTGACTTCAAAGCAAAACAATCTGCATAATGAAACATTACACTATTTTCCTTTGTGTTATTCTAACAGCCTGTGGAGGAGGTGGAGGGTCAAGTTCTCCAGATCCAATTACACCACCACCTGCCACTCCCCCAACACCGCCAGCATATACTCCACCTGAGTGGAGCGGAGAAGTTTATACAGAATCAGATGCCAAGAATCAATATGCAACTATAGAATACAGTAGGACAACTGTAGAAGACTACAAACTAGACTTCCAAGGACAATACACAGATGCCATAGATGGAGGACTAGGTTATAAAAGAACAAACTTAGGACTTGCTAAAATGATGAACAGTGGTAGAGTCCTTGCTAACAATCAAGATGGTTGTTACGAATGTAGTGAAGAGAACAGCACGTGGGCAGTTGAAAGTGTGCCTATGCCAAGTGTAGTAGACATTAACGGAGACGGGTTAGACGACGTTATATACGCCCACAGGTTAGGTCCTAATGCTATTACAGAAGAGAACTACCATTGGCAACCAACAGTTAGAACATTAGCATTAATAAATCAAGGCAACGGCAGACTGGAAGTAGATCCTAGTATTTTCGAGTCTGCTTCTTTGCCAGTTACACACGACACATTTATAAGCCACATAGCAGATTTCAATGGCGATGGCTATGACGATTGGTTAAACATAGGTGAGGGTGGTGGTTACATTCAAGGTGGTAGCACAATAAAAGATATGTGGCAACACATTGACGAACTACTGCAAACTAATCTTATGGGTGTAAACTATTCTGAATATTGGGGCAGGGTGTGGACACATACAACTGCAATAGGAGACTTAGACAATGATGGTGACATAGATGTTTTTGTTCCTAGTTTGTTTTCTAACAATGATGCCTACTGTGGTGGGTGCAAGTATTTTGTTTTAACAAACACAGGCGACGGCACATTTGAATTAGGCTCAACACAATTTCCTAATTACAATCTTATTACTGCTAGTGCTATCACAGATGTAGACCAAGACGGATATGCAGATATAATACTGGGTTCTGATATGACTAACAATGGCGACTTGGATTGTGATTGCTCTGGAGTTATTTTGTATGGCAATGAGTATCAAGACTATACTCAAAGAATAGGATACTTACCCCAAGGCACCTATGCAGAGAACAATACTATGACACAGATAATTGTGTATGATGTTGACCAAGACGGTATAGAAGATTTAATTGCACTCAGCACAAACAATGGCAGTTATGAGGATTACTATGACGGACATTCGTTGCAAGTGTTTATTAATAATGGATCGGGATACACCGATAAGACTGCTGAGTATGTAGATATATCCAAGATAAACGATTGGGAACAGCACCCAACACACGGCAGGACAGGCGGTTATATGAACCTTATAGACTTGGATAGGGATAGTGATTTAGATATTTGGTTAGATGGAACAGCATATACTCCTTACTATATTTGGAAAGACGGTAAATTTGTAATGGAAAACATTATTAATAACAAGATTCCATTTATAGAAGGGTGTACAGACATACCAAACGACGAAGGCACAACTACAAATCAATGTGGTACAGCAACATATGGTATCGTTCCAATACACGTTGATACCGATGGTAAGTTGGACTGGTTGGTAACTAATCAAGTTGGCACTAGCACAGAAGCAGGTATTGTTTTATCACAATTAATGGCAGAATAGGTTGACTTTAAATCACCAATAGGCTATAATTATAGTATGAACACACAAACATACGCAGATATAATTAACTCACAATTCGATAAAGATAGATTTTGTTCTTTAGTTTCCAGTATAGGTGACAAGTTAAATGATAGAAAAGATAGATTCGATAAGTCAGATATCATAGAGCAAAGTTTTGAAGTCTACAGCAACAACTATTTTGAATGGGTAGATGAAATAGGAAGAGACCACAGGGACAACCAAAACAATCTAGACTTAGAATTTAAATATAGAACAGATGTAATGTTTACTAGAGTTCAAAAGATGCCTAAGAAGGTTGTACTGATTAAAGTTAAAAATACTTTAGGAACATTCAGAGGAACTGAGATTGATAATCCTGCAGACTTTTATGTAGTAGCACAACAAGACGCAATGGCAATTATTAGTTTTAAAGAAATGGAGCCATACTTGATAAGTGTACCAGACGGCATAGAAGCAAAGATACCATTTGACAAACTAACTTTTGTATACAAGCCAGAGAATGTTACAACATCTATAAATGAAAGTATAAACTACAAGCAAATCAAAGCAGAAGCACAAAGAAAACTTATAAATTCTTTCTAAAAAAGGTTGACTTGGACCAGGAAATCCGGTATACTATATGTATAGGTTAAATTAAAAAGGTAGGAGTTTTTATGTATATAATCAGAAATAAAGAGACAGGACTAAAGCACAGAGAACCAACTCGTCCAAGTTGGAGAGGCAGAGAGTACAAATCAATTGCCGCCGCAAAAGCAGGCATTACTCGTACTGTTAAATATTACCAAAAAGCAATTCAGCAAGTTGCTGAAGTTGTTGCAGAAGGTAAGCCAGAGTATTATGCTCCTATGCACAATGCTTTTAGAGATGCCACAGAAGACCACACTAATTCTCCTTTCAGCAGAGGCGGAGATATGAGAAAAGTTGCTGATGGGTCTGCACTAGAAGTTGTTAGTGTAGAAGAGTATGGCGATCCTCAAGTTACTAGAACTGGTACAAGTCCTTATAATGGTAATGAGATTACTGTTACTATTAACATCAATGATGTTGGTACGCATATGGACCCACTCTGTGAATCACATTACACTAGGTAATGTGGTTGACACGGACCGCTTTTTCCGGTATAATAGTAGTATAAGTTAATTTAATTGTAGGAGATTTTATGAACCCTTGGAACACAATACAACAACTCGAAGCAGACAATAGTTCATTAGCCAAGCAGGCTATTTTGAAAGTTGCTCTTGAGTATAAAGCAGAGCAAACTGATACAGTTGCTGACTATTCGGACAACGACTTTATACTAGGATGTCAGTGGGCACTTGATCCAATGGTTACATTTGGTGTTAAGCAAGTTCCTATCAGAGAAGGTGCTGATGGTGAAGGACTTCCAATGAAAGAGTTTGAAGAGTTAGCAAGTCAATTGCAACACAGAGTTCTTACTGGACACGATGCCAGAGATGCTATTATCCAGGATATGGAAATGGCTACTAACGAACAATGGAATGATTGGTACAGACGTATTTTAATCAAAGACCTACGTTGTGGTACTGGTGCTAAACTTATTAACAAAGTTGTAAAGGGAACTGTTCCTTTGTTTGAATGTATGTTAGCACACGATGGTGCTAAACATCCTAAAAAGATTACAGGCGAGTGTATGGTTGAATACAAGTATGATGGCGTAAGAGTTATTGCTATTGTACAAAATGGTAGTGCTACTTTGCATTCACGTAATGGTAAATTGCTATCCAACTTCCCACACATTGAAGAGGCACTTAGCAAGCCTGAGTTTGACGGCTTAGTGTTTGATGGTGAAGTAATGAGTGAGGACTTCCAAAGTCTGATGAGACAAGTACACAGAAAAGAAGGTGCTCAAACTGAAGACGCCTACCTTGCTGTATTTGATATGCTTACACTTGCAGAATTCAAAGCAGGTGGTACAAGCAAAACTGCTGAAGTAAGACGTGGTAGACTTATTGAATTAGACCACGCCAACTTACTTCCTAACAGTATCAGAATAGTTGATGCTTATAGTGTAAACTTTGATACTGAAGAAGGCAAAGCAGAGTTTGATAAACTAAACAAAACTGCATTAGCAGAAGGTTATGAAGGCTTAATGATTAAGCCAATCGACCAAGGCTACAAATGTAAACGTAGTCACGCCTGGCTCAAAGTAAAACCTTTTATTGAAGTAACACTTTCAGTTGTTGATGTGGAAGAGGGTACTGGTAAAAATGCTGGTATGCTTGGAGCATTGGTTGTTGAAGGTAACGATGATGGCAAGTTCTTCCAACTTAACGTTGGTAGTGGACTAACTGATGATATGCGTAAAGACGTATGGGCAGTTAAGGATTCTGTTATAGGACAGTTAGTTGAAATTAGAGCAGACGCCGCCACTCAAAGTCAAGACGCTGATGATGTTTGGAGCCTAAGGTTTCCACGTTTTAAAACATTCAGAGGTTTTGCAATAGGAGAAAAATTATAATGTACGACAAACCAGAAAACGCAGTTTTATCAAGACGGGAAAGAGTTTTACTTGACCCACTTGGTGCAAGTGAAAAAAGTCTTAAGAAAAACAAAGACGAAGCAGAAGATAGGAGGCTAACAAATGAGAGAATTCTTAAAAGCAACAAATGACTTTAATGGTGGCATACAAAAAATATATAGGTTCCCTAACGGACTTGGTGCTAGTGTTATAAAAGGTCCTTACACATATGGTGGCGATAAAGGTTTATGGGAACTTGCTGTTATAGATGAAGACGGTAGTCCAACTTACAACACATCAATTACTGATGATGTTATTGGACATCTAAACGATCCTCAGGTTGATGAACTACTAAGAAAAATCAAAGACTTAGATGGTTATGATATTGAATGTGAGCATTGTGGTGATACACTTGCAGATTGTACAGGGTACAAGTGTTGGATCAGGTAGAATATGAAACTCACGTGTTCACAGTCAAGTGGACAGACGATGCTGACTATGAACATATGTACGAAGATAGATTGTATGCTGACTTGCAACCTTTCTTTGAGTTGAGAGAAAAGCATTTCAAAAAGTCAGATGTAGAGTTTAATAGAAGATTCCTACAAGAAGGTTACGAAGTCCAAGTTGAGGTAAGAGCAAAGTTTAATACCAAACAAGACTTACTGAAATGGAAGTTGATAGCAAGTAACAAGTAATAAATACTGCTATGAACATAGACACACTTATCGTAAATGGATGCAGTCACGCATACGGAGATGGTGCACAATGCGATGAGGAAATGTTTGACCTTTACTTTCCAAATATTCCACAAGCAGTAGAAGATTTAAAAACAGATGCTGATGAATTCTTTACCAAGTACACCGAACCATACTTAGACAACATAGACGATTGGAAAAGTTTAACACACGACTTCACAACACTTCCTAGATGGACTAATTTGTTAGACTACCGTGTGTTCAATGTAGGACAGAATGGTAGCAACATAGAAACAGACTATGAAAACATAAAGCAATCGGAGTTTGGAGACACAGGCAATACAGTTTACTTGCTGTTAATAGGACACATTCACAGAGGTGGAGTTGATGTTTATCTAGATACATTGCAACAACATCAACAGTATGCAGAACAAATGGGTTGGCAGTTTTATGTGATGCCTTTGGATTACGAAGAGTTTGTTGCATTTGATATGCTTAACCATAAATACTTTAGTAGTATTATGCAACACAATAACATTTTAAGTAAAACAGAATACAAAGATTACTGGCAAGTTATAGCAGACAAACCAAACTTTCCAATCGTAGACTACTACTTTAATCTACTGCAATGTGAAATGCTTAAAGACAAATTGATTGCTCCTTGCAGACACGCAAATCAAAAAGGGCAGAAGATATTTGCACAAAGGATACAAAAGATTATAAATGAATTTTAAACACATTATATTTTTGGGTTGTAGTTTTACACAGATGAAAACATTCTACTATGACCACGAAAAAGAACAATACTATGACCAATGGTTTGCAAACCCTGACTGGACCAAAAAGGTTGCTGAAGCCACACATCTTAGACATAAGAATGTAGGAGAGTCAGGCAAAAGTAATGGCGGAATGTTGTTGCAATACTTGAAAGCAAAAGCACAACTACCTCCAAAAGATCCTTGTCTTGTGATAGGAGGACTCACAGTAACAACTAGGCAGACATTTAGAGGTTATGCAGGAGTAAACACATTCAGAGGCAATGATGATGAAGATGCTATAGGCTCAAAGCAATGGCAAAATATGGTATTAGATGATGGCTTTGTATGGCAAACCATAGTTGACTTAGGACAACTCAGTGAGCAAGTTAGAGATATGGGAGACGAACTATTTGTGTTTGGTAACCATTGCGAACTAACTGAACCTCAGTTTATAGAATCACTACACACTTTTATTACCAAACACCATCGAAATGTCAATTGGGGACAACCTGATATCAATCTAAGACAACTTGCTAGAGAAGGACTAGAAGTGTTTGCAAACAGAATGTTAAACAAGATACCTCCAGGCTTTGAACCAGTTAAAGAAAAAATGGATTACTATTTTCCAACAACAGATGAACATAAAAAGAAACTGGAAGAATGTTTACAAATTATTACTAGGTATAGTCGTATAGAACAATATCATAGAGAGGAATGGCTACGAAACAGAATAGGAGATCCTGGATTAAACTTTAATGCTTTTAGTTCTTATTTTGAACAACCAGATAATAGAGAATTTATTAAAGTTACAACATCAGATGGTCATCCTAATCAAATAGGCAGTGATTTACTTGCAGAATACCTGCATTATAACCTAACTCAGCACAAATTACTAGAAAATGCTGGATTTGAGCCATTTATTAGTAGTAAATACCTTAAAAAGTAATAAATAAAAGTGAAGGAGTTCTTCAAAAGAGCACGGGCCTTTAAATGTAGGTCTTCAAAAGTGCTCGGGACGAATTCAAATGTAGAAGGAAAGCGAAAGCAATCCTAATATAACGGGTAACCAACAAAGGACCTAAGATGGTAACATCAAAGGAAACCAAGAAGTTTACCAAGTGTCGTGAGGAGATACAGACACATACAAACAGAAACGACCTCACAATGCGAACTCTTTATTCGCCAGATGGGTTTAGAGAGTTGGAATTAACTTGCTAACTATAGGAGATAATTATGAATAAGCAATACAGAATCACGACAGATTCACTTTCCCCCTTATATAAAATGAGTGTAGGTTTTGACAACATCGTCAATGACTTTTTCAACGACCCTACATTCTCAAATGCTCAGACAGGCTATCCGCCATTCAACATTGCCAAACTAAAGGCAGAAGAAGGCAGTGAGCCAGAGTATATTGTAACACTTGCAGTAGCAGGCTTTACCAAAAAAGATATCGACATCGAAATTGATGAAGGTGTTTTAAAAATTACAGGTAACAGTCCGGTTCTAGATACTGATGAAGAGTTAGAATACTTGCACAAAGGAATTGCAGAACGCAACTTTGTGAGAACATTTAAACTAGCAGACTATGTTGAAGTAAAAGATGCCAAACTAATAGACGGTATGTTATACATCAAACTGTTTAGGAATGTTCCTGAAGCAATGAAACCTAAGAAAGTCAAAATTTCTTAATATATAAATTGGGGGCGGATACCATTTATTCGCCCCTTCCTGTCAACAATCAAAATAAATATTGATATGCCAAAACAAAAATCAGAAGTAGTAGACAAAGTAGTTTTAAAGTATCCTAGTAGATACAAAGTTGTTATTCTAAATGATGACTACACTCCTATGGAGTTCGTAATAAAACTATTAGTTGAAGTCTTTCACAAGTCAATCGAACAGTCTAAAAAGATTACAATTGATATCCACGAGCAAGGACAAGCAGGAGTGGGATATTATAATCTAGAAATTGCAGACCAAAAAACGACTGAAGGAACAGTGATGGCGAGAAAAGCCGGGCATCCTTTAAGAATTAAGGTAGTAAAAGTGCAATGATAGATGGATTATTCTAAGTTAAAAAAAGATTATAAAGAAGGCTTTAGTACAGATATAGAATCCTTTGTGATTGATAAAGGACTATCAGAAGATACTGTAAAGAAGATTAGTGAACTCAAAGAAGAACCAGAATGGTTATTAGAGTTTAGACTAAAAGCATTCCGCAAATGGCAAACAATGACCGAGCCTACTTGGTCAACCATAGACTATGAACCCATAGACTATCAAAGCATCAGTTACTACTCCGAACCTAAGAGCAGAACTAAAGATGAAATCCCACAAGAAATATTCGATACAATGGAGAAGTTGGGTGTGCCTATGCACGAAAGAGATGCATTGTTAGGCATTCAAGATGATAGCAAAATACCTGCTGTGGCAATTGATGTTGTGTTTGATAGTGTGAGTGTAGCAACCACATTCAAAAAGGAACTAGAGAAACACGGCATAATATTTTCCAGCATAAGTGAAGCAGTCAAAGAACATCCAGAGTTAGTTAAGAAGTACTTGGGTACTGTTATACCAACAGGCGATAACTTCTTCGCTTGTTTGAACTCTGCTGTGTTCACAGACGGTACTTTTGTTTATATACCTCCGGGTGTTACTTGTCCTATGGAACTTAACACTTACTTTAGAATAAACGAAAAGAACACAGGACAGTTTGAACGTACACTTATTATAGCAGATGCAAAGAGCAAAGTCAGTTACTTGGAAGGGTGTACTGCTCCAGCATATGATGAGAATCAATTACACGCCGCCTGTGTAGAACTTGTGGCACACGAAGAAGCAGACATTAAATACTCCACAGTACAGAATTGGTATCCAGGAGATGAGAATGGAGTTGGAGGAGTATATAACTTTGTTACCAAACGAGGAATATGTAAAGGCGATAACAGTAGAATAAGTTGGACCCAAGTAGAAACAGGTAGTGCTAAGACTTGGAAGTATCCTAGTGTAATACTCAAAGGAGATAATAGTGTTGGAGAGTTCTATAGTGTTGCAGTAACAAAGAACAAACAAGAAGCAGACACTGGTACTAAGATGCTACACGTTGGCAAGAACACAAAGAGTACAATTATAAGTAAAGGCATAAGTTTTGGAGATAGTGTAAACACTTATAGAGGTCAAGTAAGATTTAACAAACGAGCAGACAAAAGCAGAAACTACACACGATGTGATAGTTTAATGTTAGACAATAGTACTGCTCAAACAATTCCTGTTATACAGGATCTAAACAAGTCTAGTATATTAGAACACGAAGCGACTACTAGTAACCTAAGTGAAGAACAACTAGAATACCTTGCAACACGAGGCTGTGATGAAGACAAGGGTACAAAGATATTAGTTAATGGTTTTTGTAAAGAGATATTTCAAAAACTACCACTAGAATTTGCCGCAGAGGCAAAACAATTAATGGATGTATCACTAGAAGGAGCAGTAGGATGAAGCAAGTAACAATGAATGATATTGGCGGCAAAGTCATCAAAGACACAGCACAATATCTACTAAAGGACAATGCCTTTGGAAACAATTTAGTATTAAGCAGTACGTTTCTAAGAGCAAATCAACAAACAAATGGTCATACCCACGAAGGACAAGAGGAAGTTTACTTCTTTGTTAAAGGTAAAGGAGAGATGTCCATAGATGATAATACATTTGCAGTCAAGGAAGGAGATGTGGTTTGCATTGAAGATGGAGAGTTCCATAAAGTTCGCAACACCGAACACATAGGATTATATTTTGTATGTGTGTTCGATGGAGGAAGGAACCATTAAAGGATATGTTTTTATACCTTTCCAGAACTCTAATATGTATAACAACTACTTACATAGAGTAGTTGACAACGAGTTAGGTTTATTCAAACTACTGGATCAATCAAAAAATTTAGAAACTGCATTAGAATTAGACTTTCTTTGGTCTAAAAAAGGTTTTATAATTGAAGGCAAGAATCACGTATTAAATTATAATGTAACCTTCGTGAGAGAAATAGCAGAAAAGTATCCAGACTATGACATAGTGTTTTGGAGTTTGTATGACAATACAGATTATACAGAATACTTTAAACACAGAATAGATGGTGAATCTGTTACTACTGGAGATGCATTATTCACAATAAATGAAATGTGCAACACTTACAACATAGAACCTAAACGTTTTAGTTTTATAAGTCCTGGCATATACAGTAACAAAAATTATCCCAACTTTAGATTTGGTACATCGGACTTTCATTACCTATCTAAACACGATGAACCTTGGGAAAATATAGAACAAAGTCCAGAGGAGTTGTTAGAATCCAAAAACAAGTTATTTAACTTGTTGCATTTGAATTGGAAGCCTAGCAGAAGTTTGTTTATGTTTTTGGCAGATAAACAAATTGCTAAGTTTCAAGCAAATAACAATATAAATTATTGGTGTAACTACAACTTCTCTGGTGCCTTTGCAGGACATACTACCAGAGATATCATTGCTGATGGAGAGAAGTTCAACAACAAGTTAATACAAAAGAGTTTTAATGAAGTAGAACTAATGAACACTTACAAAATGGATGACACAGGAAGAGATCTTGTGGGTGCTAAACGCAAAATGGATGGAGAAGTAATGTACAGCACATACATCAATATATCTATATGCGGAGAGCCTGACAAAAAGAACATAGGCGTAGAAGAACAAGCATTCAAGAGTGCAATTTATCTTTCACCTTCGTTACAAATAGGTTCTCAAAGACAAATGCGTAAGTTTAATGGACATTATGGATTAGATATATTCGAAGACTTATGGGATATAGGCGGAGGACTTAGTTCGTTTGAAAACAAAGTCACAAGTTTTGAAAGGATAGAAGGTGCAGTACAACTCGTTAAACAACTAACAGCAAACAAAAAGCAAGTGATTGCTTGGTTCAAAGAAGAGAAAAACATCTCTAGATTACGTTATAACCGCAACAGAGTTATACAATTACTAAGGAATAATGCTAGAATAACTATGAATGACAGCGAAGCATTACACTTCTTGGAGGCTCTTGACCGTGTCTAAAATATGGGATTGGGAAGAGTATTATGAGGACTTAAACCATCCTCAATGGGGTAGAAAGTTTACTTTTATACCGTTTTTTGACTGTAGAACACAGGATATTACAGACACAGAGTTTAATATTACCCAAGTAGAATACAGTTTAATCAACTTTAAAGACAATGAAGTACACATTAGACAAGCAATATTACAAGCAAGTAAGGACAAAGCAACATTGGTATTCCATTGTAACTGGGAGGCACCAGACTTTGAAGAGTTTCCTATAGACGGAGAGATTAAAGGATTCTTAGCAGAGTGCGAACACGGAATTGATTGGGTAAACATATTAGATGTCATAGATAGACTTTGTAAGGAATACAAAATAAGCAACGATGTATTTTTAATTACAGCAGGACACGGAGTTGAAACTGCTCAGTACCACACAATGTTTCATCACATAAATTGTAACACTTGGTTTGAAAACTACAATCATTCTTTTAACTATGACTTAGCAAATCTATTTGTACATACACCTCCACCAGGCAACGCATATCATAGTGTACATTGGAAACACAAAACAAAAGCATTCAATTTGCTATTGGGTAAGCCTAAGCCTAGCAGAAACTATTGTATGATGTTAGCAAAGAGGCACGACTTAATTAGAAGCAATATGGTTTCATACAATGCTATGAACCACAGCATATTTTTAACAGATAAGTGCTATGACTCCTTCAGCGATGAAGAGAAACAATGGTTAGGCAACACAAAACAAATGTTGTTAGACTGTGAACCTGCATTAGATGATAACTTGTATCAGAATACATTTGCTATACCAGGAGGCAAAGTTTGGCAACAGACATTAGTTAGTGCTGTCAATGAAGCAATGTTTACCAGCAGTAATGTATTCCTAAGTGAGAAAACATTTAGAGCAGTAGAGAACTTTCATCCTCTGATAGTGATAGGACAACGAGGAACGTTACAAGTATTAAGAGAACACGGAATAGATGTATTTGATGACATCTTGGACAACTCATATGATGATATGATAGAACCGTTAGGTAGAGTTGTTGCAGTATTCAAATTGCTAAAAGATATTCATCTCAACTTGGAAGAATATACAGCAAAGTTTAGCACTAATCAGATGGAACATAGACTCAAGATGAATTACAAGATAATGCAACGCAACAAAAAGTTAATTGAGAGACGATACAAAGTTACTGATAGCAGAAGTTTTGTTAAAAGAATAATAATGAGAGAACAAATGGAGAAACACGGTGACTGTCCACGTTATATTTGGGGGTTGTAGTTTTACACAAATCTATAACAGTTATGCCAACTTGATTGCCTTGGCTAATGCTCCTGAGGAACCAGAGGAGAGGAGACATTACTTGAATCAACTGGGTTACAACAGACTGCAAGTGCAATGGCAGTTGTTCACATCTAAGTTTCATAACCATAGAATATTTCAAAAGTTTATAGAAGAGTATGACCTAGAAGACTATTCACATAACATAGAAGATGTAGTAAAGAAAGTATTTCCAAAGAAAAAAGGATATAAGTTTTACAACGTAGCACAAGGTGGCGGAGGAAACAAACTGAATGTGTTTTGTGTTATGAAAGCAATACACTATCTGAGAAAACATCACCCTGATGATGAAATCAAAGTGTTCTATAACAACACCAGTTTTGATAGAGTAGACAAAATATTAAACACAGACTCGCCCAACTATGACAGTTTTATACATAGACAAATGAACTCAACCAGTTCAAGTGTTTGGAGCACAATGCCTCACTTCAATGAAGAACAATGGAACTTTGATGGAGACTCAATGGGTGGCTTTAAATCATTCAGCAAAAAGAAAACATTACATCCAACTGAAAATATTGATAAACGCAGTTGGGTAAAATTTGGTAATATAGTTAATGATCCTCAGGTGTTTAGACTAGACGCAGATGATAAATTTGGCAAATGGGATATGAGTGGATGGTTTAAACAGAATCAACTACACTCAAACATCGAAGACCAAGCATTAGACAATGCAACACATATTAATTCCTTAATGGATTTTTGTCAAACAAACGACATATATTGCAAAACATATTTTGGCTGGAACACAGGCTTAGGCTTTCCAAACAAACACGGATACGCCAGAGATGCATTGGATTATATGAAAACGCACAAGAACTTCATAAACTTAGCCAAAGGCACAAAACATCAAGAGCCACAACCTTTCTTAGGATTCAAAGATTGGGTAATCAGTCAATTTGATTATGATATGGCAAGCCATATGCAGTTTGACACCTTGGGACCATTTGAAATAATTGTACAGGTTGTAGCAAACGAAATAGAAAAGCACCCAGACAGCGAAGAACTATTGCGTAAGTGCAGAAGTAACAGTTGTAAAACAACTGTGAGAGGAATGAATTATGTAGATTACGACGAATGGAATAGAAAGTTTGTGTGGAATGAACTGGAACCAGATGACGTTGTAGATCCTAGAACTTATTTCGACTCCCAAGAGATAGATGGGCATCCAAGTATTATGAGTCACTTAATATTTGGTAAAATGTTGTACGACTCAATGATTTAATTGACAAGCAAGAGGAATTAATATATACTAATGAATATGATAACACTTAAAGACTATTCCGTAGGATTCGACACACTATTGTTGAACAACCTAAATGTTGAATTCAACAAAGGCATAAACATAATCAAAGGAAAGAATGGTTGTGGTAAGACTACACTGATTAAAAGTTTAATGGACATAGGCCCACAAGAGTCAATGGGGCAAATAATGTTGGGTGACAAAGACATCACAGAATTAGAAACATTTGAAAGAGGAGAAGCAGGATTGTTTCTCAGTTACCAAACACCACCTGAACTGCCAGGCATCAGTAACTTTGCATTAATCAAAGACATAAACAATTACTCTGCTCAAGACATAGCAAAGAACTTGGGCAAGTACAAAGCAATGTGTGAACAGTTACAGTTACCAGCAGATTGGC
>Ga0206682_10000764_pt1 | contig 33560 bp, 32 predicted proteins | sample M240m12015metaG_FD_155444 | JGI IMG/M metagenome (GOLD analysis project Ga0206682, IMG submission 155444) | Ammonia-oxidizing marine archaeal communities from Monterey Bay, California, United States - M2 40m 12015 | ecosystem: Environmental > Aquatic > Marine > Intertidal zone | place: USA...
ACCGCTATCGCTCACTAAATTACATACCAAGGAGATTTGGCGCACCGTTCTAGTGCGCAATTTGCGCTGGGGCGTCAATGACGCACTCCAATTAGGCGAAAGTCTTATATGCGATAAAAGCAAAATGCGCTTAGATAGAAGAAGATAGATACAAGAAATGCAAAGCACGTGCAGACGACTACAGACAAACAACAGACAGGCAACAGACAGGCAAAAACAGCTAGCAAAACACAAAACAAAATTGCCGGCCCATTATCTATGCACGCACCTAGTGCATTTTGGTGGATCTAAGTGCATTGGGCGCAATGAAATCTGCGCGGCCAATGCAATAGAGATCGGATATTTGCACCATCATTCGGTTAAAATGCATGCAGGGGATTAAGCTATAAACCCTTAAAAAAGCGACAAAGCGACAAAGCGACAAAGCGACAAAGCGACAAATGAGTAAACAAATATGACAGCCAAGGATCCACTAGGTGCTTTATTCGAGATATTGAGTAGCCAACTGCCGCAAGCCTCTCTTGTGCAAGTAAAGGAAAAGGTTAACCAATTATTTGGCCAGCTAGAGTTAGTGCCAAAAAAAGATTTCGAAGCGCATCGCGACGTTGTAGAAACGCTAAAACAGCAAGTTGAGGATTTGGAACAGCGACTAAAAACTCTCGAACAATCAGACGCTAATAGTCAGTAATTGCAATGAAGTCAGTGGGACCCATATTCAGCCGCATACCCATCGGACTGAATGCTCACTGCATATCTATTGAATGTCATATTGCTCCCGGGCTTCCTGGCACAACCATCGTTGGACTTGCCGAGGGCGCGGTCAAAGAATCCAGAGACCGAGTAAAGAGCGCGCTTAGAAACAACGGTTTCAATTATCCAAATGGTCACGTCATCATTAATTTGGCCCCCGGTAATTTGGCAAAAAGTGGCACCGGTTTTGACTTGCCCATTGCTTTGGCAATTCTTCAGGCCAGCGGTCAGGTCAATATACCCAACAGAGAAAATACAGAATTCATTGGCGAACTGGGATTATTCGGAGAGCTACGCCCTATCAACGGCATTCTTACTTGCGCTCTAGCTAGCAGCAAAGCAAGTAAACGCTTGGTAATGCCTGCCCAAAACGAGCAAGAGGCAAGCCTAGTTAAAGACGGCGATTTATTGGTAGCACCCAATCTCAGTGAACTGATTAAACATCTCAGCGCCAATGAGCCCAACGACGTTCGTTGCCCTGCGCCGCAAAGAAGTGCGGTTAGTCCCGTTCAACAGTCCACTTACGGGCAAATTATTGGTCAACTGGGTGCCAAAAAAGGGCTTTTAGTTGCTGCTGCGGGCGGTCATCACCTTATTATGTTGGGGCCTCCCGGCGCAGGTAAGACCATGCTGGCGCGAAGTTTTATAGACCTATTACCCACCCTAAGCGATCAATCGTCCTTAGAAGTTGCCACCATCTATTCAAGTATTGGATTGGAACGCTCTGATCATACCAAGGTGCCGTTTCGCGACCCCCATCATTCTATTAGCAGTGCCGCCATGGTGGGGGGTGGTCAACAACCGCAACCGGGGGAGGTGGCGTTGGCACATAAAGGAGTACTGTTTCTGGATGAACTACCGCACTTCAAACCTGCCACCCTTGATTTACTGCGAGAACCCATCGAAACCGGCCATGCGGTTATCGCTCGAGCAAAATACCGAATTTCATTTCCTTGTGACTTTCAGCTAATCGCAGCAATGAACCCCTGCCCCGCTGGACGCTCGTGTAAGGAAGACGGCTGTCGCTGCGGGCCTAGCCAGGTGCAAAAATATAGAGGCCGTGTATCCGGGCCATTGCTGGACAGAATTGATCTACACATTCAGGTACCCGAACTAGATCAGCTACTACTGGCAAAACTGCAGAAGCAAAATGTCAGTACAATTGACCCTCTACCACACCTTAAGGAAAAGATTGTCGCTGCAATGAACGCACAACTAAAACGGCAGGGTTGCCTTAATGTGAAACTTTCAGGCAAAGCGTTGGACGCGGAAGTTGCTAGCGCGCATATCTCAGAGGCCTTCTTAGAAAAAGCTATTGAGCAATTTCATCTATCAGCCAGGAGTTACCACAAGATATGGCGTATTGCTCGAACGCTGGCAGATTTAGATCAGCAAAGCACTATTAATGAAGCGAACTTTTTGCAGGCACTGAATTTTAGAAGCATCAACTGGGAAGCCGACAGAATCTAACAATATGTCTATGTCTATTGCCGAAAGCGTTGTTACTTGTCTCAGTTTTTGCGCTCAGTCCGTAGATTTGTAAAAACGAAATTCTTAAGTGAGACAGCTGAATATTGGGTCACACTGCCGCACAAAAAAAAGGCTCCCAAAGGAGCCTTTGATACTTAAATCCTAAGCCCTGAGCGGCTTTGAAGGATTTAGAAGCTTTTGCCGATAGAGAGCGTGATGCCTTCGCCCGCCGCGTTATCTGTACCTTCTAGCTCGTCACTTGGGAAGATCAGCGCTACGCCAAGGTCGATCTCTGAAACAGTTGTGCCGTAACCAAGTTCAAAGTAGTCACCGTCAAATTCGTCCCCGAAAGATCCGTAAGTACCGTAAAACCCAGCACCTAGATCGATAGATACTTCAAGAAAGTCGTAGTCAGTACCGCCGTCGCCGTCCCATTCACCGATGGAGTAGCCGATGCTTACGGGACCATAACCAGCGCTTAAATTGACCTCTTCGTAAGTTTCGTCGAAATCACCTGTGTAGTAGTAGCCGGTGAAACCAATACCATAGGTTAAATCACCTACTTCGCCACCGTAGCCTAAGTAACCGTCCACTTCCAAACCGTCACCTACATCAGCGGTCCACGCGCCCGCATAGAAGCCGCTTTGCTCGTAGTCAATTCCAGCACTTGCAGACGCGTTCTTTTGGTAAATACCTCTGTAATAGTATTCTGATACAAATCCGACGTTATAAGAAACGTCAGCGCTTGCTACTGATGACGTTAACAACGAACCTGAAACGATGGCGCCTACTGATAAGATTTTAGCTAATGTTTTCATTGTCTCTCCAGACTGATTAAATTTGTGAGTTTAAAATAGTCCTCATTGAGAACCGTTATGTTTAGAACTTTTGCAATATGAGGGCCAACTTTACAAAAATAATGCTCAGCGGATAGAAAGCCCGTCACAGCGTGCACTTTTGTGCCTTGTTCACGATGTTGTTCAACTTGCTCACATCGAAGCACGACTAACCGCTTGCACCAGAACGGTGCGAGATGGGAAGACAGCGTGCGGGTGCGCACAGCAACTGTGCGAATAATCTTTTTCTGCTCTCAGAAACGACGATCTTGAGATAAGGGGGTTAAATTAAAGTGAAAAAGAGTGCACGGGAAGCGCACGCGCGGAAGCAAGAACGGAACTAAAGAGGCCCGGGAAGTCGCAAACGCAGCAACGCTTGCGCCAAATGTCCAAACCTCTTTGGCTTCCTCCTACCTAAATCAGTAGGAGGACCTAACGGTGTCTAGCGTGCAGCGTCTAAAATATAGGTGACCGCGTCAGCCAGTTCATCGTCTGAACAACTCATGCATGTGCCTTTCGCTGGCATAGCACCAATGCCGTTCAGCGTGCTCACCATTAATGCGTCCATGCCCTTGGCCGCGCGTGGTGCCCAAGCGTCAGTATCGGCAAACAAAGGTGATCCGCCAACGCCATTAGCGTGGCATACCGAGCAATATTGTCCATAAACCTCTTCACCGGTCAGAGGCATTTTGGCTACCACTTCGCCAATATCAGCTGATGCTTCAACCCTGCTCAATGTGCCATGGGGTTTTAAACGCTCACTAATTTCATCATCGGTGCCCGGCGGCAAAGCCACTGCGGTCAGTCCGAAGGATACAAGGGCAGTTAAAATCACTGTTGAAAAACTCAGTCTCAAAGGAGGTCTCCTAATTACTTTTTATTACGTTGTAGTTACTTTCGAATTACTTTTAAAAATTTGCAGCTATGCCAAAGCCGCGCAGTATATCCCTATGGACGGGTCGCGTCGAACAACTCACGGCCTATCAACATGCGCCGAATTTCACTAGTACCCGCACCAATTTCGTAGAGCTTAGCGTCGCGCAATAACCTTGCCGCAGGATAATCATTAATGTAGCCGTTTCCGCCAAGGGCCTGCACTGCCTGCAAAGCATGCTGGGTAGCTTTTTCAGCTGCAAACAATATACATCCCGCAGCGTCAAAACGAGTCGTGCGTTGATCGTCGCAAGCCACTGCAACGGCATAGACATAAGACCTTGCCGCGTTCATTTCGGTATACATATCTGCAACCTTGCCCTGCATCAGCTGGAACTCGCCAATAGAGTGACCAAATTGCTTGCGCTCGTGCATGTAGGGCATAACGACATCTAGACAGTTACGCATAATGCCCAGCGGACCGCCCGCAAGCACTACGCGCTCGTAGTCTAATCCGCTCATCAAAATACCTACGCCTTGGCCGACATTGCCAAGTACCTGAGTTTTTGGCACTCGGCAGTCTTCAAATATCAATTCGGCAGTATCGGACCCGCGCATGCCCATTTTGTCGAGCTTGGTACCGGTGCTGAAGCCCTGCATGGATTTTTCAATCAGAAAGGCGGTTATGCCTTTAGAGCCGGCGTCCGGATTAACTGTGGCATAGACCACCAGTACATCAGCGCCCGGTCCATTGGTAATCCACATTTTGGTGCCGTTCAAAATATAATCATCGCCGTCTTCCACGGCGCGTAAGCCTAAACTCACAACGTCGGAGCCTGAGTTATGTTCGCTCATGGCTAACGCACCGAGAAACTCGCCGGATACCAACTTGGGCAGGTAAGCATTTTTTTGCACTTCACTGCCAAAGCGTGAAATTTGGTTTACACAAAGATTTGAGTGCGCGCCGTAGGAAAGCCCTACGGAGGCCGAGGCCCTACTAATTTCCTCCATGACAACAGTATGCGCCAGATAACCCATATCAACACCGCCGTACGCAGGATCTACCGTCATGCCAAGGACACCGAGGTCGCCGAATTTAGTCCAAAGGTCCCGAGGAAATTCATTATCTTTGTCTATCTGGGCAGCGCGTGGCGCTAGCTCTTTGGCACAGAAATGCGCGACGCTGTCACGCAATTGTTGCACGGTCTCACCGAAACCAAAGTCAAAATCAGGCAATGTGCTCATGAACAAAAACTCCCTCGCATTTTTGGAGAATAATAACTTAATCGTCGCCTCATTAACTCTAATTGACGTAAATTACTCTGGAAAATGCCTTCGACAAAGACGAAAATTCGGCAAAACTTGCCGCGCTGTAGTAAGCAAAAGTCCAGCGAAGCTGGGTCGTAAGCATTACACTGCGCTACGCTGCGCAACTTGTGTGATAAGAAAAGAGGATCCGTATGGCTGGAAATTTGGACAGTTTGCTAGACAACAACAAGGCTTGGGCAAAACGCGTATCAGAAGAGGATCCTGAATTCTTTGCGCGGCTGGCTAAACAACAACGACCTGAATATCTATGGATAGGTTGTTCGGACAGCCGCGTGCCCGCTAACCAGATCAGTGGCTTATTACCGGGTGAGGTTTTTGTGCACCGCAATGTGGGAAACATTGTTATGCATACCGACCTTAACTGTGTCAGCGTTATTGAATATGCCGTTAAAGTGTTAAAAGTACGGCACATTATCGTCTGCGGTCACTATCAATGCGGAGGCGTTAAAGCTGCTATGGAGGGCAACGCTGAAGGCAATGTCCACCAATGGCTTACTGGCCTCAGGGCGCTATGGAGCAACCACAAAGAGCGCTTGCAAAGTCTCTCTGCGGAGCAGGCTTTAGAGCAGTTATGCGAACTCAATGTAGGCCACCAAATGACCAGCGTGTGTAAGACGGACGCGGTTCAGGAGGCCTGGGCAAGAGACCAACCGCTCAGTGTTCACGGCTGGATCTACGCCATTGAAGATGGTTTGCTTAAAGATTTAGGTACAAGCGTTAGCAACCGATCAGAATATACCCAGTTAATAGACAGTTAATCTGCGGGTTGCGGCTCTGCCTTCGCCTCCGGTGCTACAGGTGTCGCAGGTACCACGGAGGTGCCGGCAATAAGGTCATGCAAACAACATCTGTCTTTGCCAAATAGAAACACCCAATCTATTAGCACCAGATACCAAAAACCGATCAACGCTGCATGGGGTAAACCAAAGAACAGGGCCCGGAGAAAAATCAGTTTCCACAAGGCCGGGGTTCTCCCATCTTGGCTGTTAACAATTTTCAGCTTTAACCAGTGCTTGCCTAATGTCTGACCTCTTTGCCACAACAGCCACCCATTAAGTATTAGGTAACTGGTCACGCCGAGAAAAAACACGCGCAAATAGGGGAATCCGCCGGTGTAGGCTTCAGCACTCTCCAGCAAACCTGTGACCAACATCAATAGCAGCGCAAAGGCCGGCACTAGGCAAAAATCTATCCCCCCAGCAAGGGCTCTGCGCCAAATCTTTGCATTGGGCTGACTCATCTCACTCACTAGCAGCGCCCTGCAAACTATTGGTTTGAGAGGCGTCAACGCTGTCTTCAACTAGCTGAAAAACCAACAGCGCGTTGCCTGGCTGCATACTTACGCCGCCGTAACCCGAGGCAACAATGAGCAAATCATCAACCAGCAATGGGCCGTGAGAATCAATACTTGCACCCGTAGCTGGCACGCCGTTTACCGTTGTAAAGGTTTTAGCCGTATCAAACTGCCAAAGCACAGATCCGTCTTGTGCACTGTACGCTGCAATAACTCCTGCCAAATCTCCTGCAACCACCAGTCCTTGCGCCGCGACAATGCCCGCAGATAAACCGGGCCAAAAGCCAGCAACGGGATCAGTGTCCTGGAGGTTTTTCCAGCGTATGGTGCCATCCGATAAATTCAGCGCAAACATTCCAGGAACAGCAGGCAGATCGGAATGCCCACCGCTGGGGAAATCACTGATGGGTACATACAAAAGCCCCGCTTGCTCATCCGCTGCAATACCCCAGTGAATACCGCCAAGGTAACCACCGCGACTCAAATGATTACTCCAGTACACGTCACCTGTACGTGGGTTCATGGCGTGCACATGACCGGATTTTTGCCCGGCGTATAAAACCGTCTCACCACGGCCATTTTTTGCAAGAACAGGTGGCGCGCCAAAGTCTAAGTCTGGGCCGGGGGAGTCGGGACAATTCGGACCACCAATCACGCAACCCATATTGAAAGTATCTCCTGCAGTAAATTGTTTGACCCAACGGCGCTGGCCGGTCACGGCATCCACAGCAAAAATAGCGTCGCTTGTGAGCGTGGCAGGCTCAGTATAGTTCTCACCCGTGCCATAAAATAACAAACCGCTCTCGGCATCAAAGGTTGGCGCGCTCCACACCGGGACACCACTGGGTCCCCACTCTTCAACAAAGAAAAAATGCCTGCCAATCACGCGGGCCGGCTCTTCAATCGTCGGCAGATACCAAAGCTGCTCGCCGGTGATGGCGTCAAATGCAGCCATGCCGCCACTGGTGGTGCAGCAGCCATAAAATGGATTCAGGCTGAGGCCTATCTCCTCACTAGAAATAGGCACAAAAATTTTGTCCTGCGCTAACAGCGGCGTGCCGGAATAAAGGGGTACAGGTTCATCATTTATGGAAGCCTTCCACAGAGTTTTACCGGTTGCGGCATCTACAGCAAAAACCCCTTCGCGACGACTGGTGAAATACAAAGTCAAACCAGACTCTGTTGCTCTGCTCAAAATCGCACTGGCAACATCCGCTTCACTGTCTTCGTGCCGCCATCTGATACAACCCGTCTCACGATCCAAGGCCAGTAACCCTGCACCGCTGTCACCAAAAAATATCGTATCTTTAGTTACCAGTGGATAAGAGCGGGGAGAATTGGACTCCAGCCCATAGGCCCATTTCAGTTTTAGTTGGTGAACATTTTTTGCATTAATGCTGGTGTGATCAGGCGGCACAAACCGAGTACTGTGCTCGTCAATGCCCCAATACTGAGGGAACGCACCGGCTAGATCTGCCTGAGATTCTTCGCAGTCCGCCGCATGCACTTGAACAAATATAGATTGGAAAAGTATGGGGAGAACCAATGCAAACAGAACAAGCACAACTTGCACCTTAGAAAAGAAGGTCAGGCCGCGCATAACACAGGACTAGATTTCACAAAGTCTCTCCTCTAGTAAGCTCACCAAAACTGAAAGTTGATGGCGGCCAAATTCTAGCCACTAAGTTAATCCGCTTAACTTTGCCCAAGACTGTGTCTTGGCGAGGCCAACTGCAAATTTATCGACCATTTCATGTACTTGGTCTTCGGAGATAATCAACGGTGGGCAAAATGCGACGGAATCACCAAGGTTGCGCAAAATAACGCCCGCGTCCTGACAGGCTGCAGAACAGAATGCCCCCACACCGTCAGATGCTTGGAACGGCACGCGCGGCTGAGTTTGTTTCACTAGCTCAACCGCCGCTATCAGCCCAGCGCCCCGAACTTCACCCACCAACGGCTGACCAACGAATTGTTGTAGTCGCGCTTGGAATATTTCACCCATTTTTTGCGCATGCTCGAACAAATCGGTTTCCTGCATAATCTCCAAATTGCGCAGCGCAACAGCCGCGCAAACTGGATGCCCTGAATAAGTAAAACCATGACCAAAGTTGCCAAGCTCATCGGACTTGGCGGCAAATGCTTCATACATAAATTCAGGAATAAGCACTGCGCTAATGGGCAAGTATGCGGAGGACAATGCTTTGGCAACGCTCATTGTTGTGGGCTTAATGCCAAAAGTTTCGGCGCCAAACGCGTTTCCAGTACGGCCAAAACCGCAAATAACTTCGTCATCGATAAAGAAGATATCGTACTTTTCTAAAACCGCTTGAATTTTTTGGTAATAATTTTCTGGCGGCACAATGACACCACCAGCGCCTAGTATCGGCTCAGCAATAAAGGCTGCCACGGTTTCTGGCCCCTCATGCAGAATCATCTGCTCTAAGTCGTTAGCCACTCGGTCAACAAATGCCGCTTCGCTTTCACCTTCAAGACCTTCGCTGTAGTAATGAGGACTGGTGGTGTGCAGTACGCCTGCAATCGGAAGATCAAATGCGTTATGGAACGCTGGCAGGCCCGTTAGAGATCCGCTGGCCACGGTGACGCCGTGATAGCCGCGCTTACGGCTGATAATTTTTTTCTTCTCTGGTCGTCCAACTGCATTGTTGTAATACCAAATGAGTTTCATCTGGGTATCGTTTGCATCACTACCAGAAGAACCAAAAAACACCCTGCCCGCATCGAAAGGCACCATGGCTTTTAGTTTTTCCGCCAGTAATACGGAAGGCTCATTCGTCCGTCCGGCAAAGAGCTGGGAGTAGCTCATTTTGCGAATTTGTTGGGCTGCAACATCTGCCAGTTCTTCGTTACCGTAACCAATAGCCGTACACCAAAGCCCAGCCATGCCTTCCAAATACTGATTGCCCTGATTGTCCCAAATGTACACACCCTCAGCGCGCTCATGGACTTTAGGGCCTGACTCGCCATGTTGTTTCAGATTGGTGGAGGGATGAAGTAAGTGTTGAAGATCTTTCCCTTCAATTGAATCCGCTGAGAATTCATTATGTAAGGCCAAGCCAGACTGTTTTGTCGGTTGCATAATAGGTACCTAAACTCTCTCTATATTTGGTTGCGCGAAGTAGCGAAGCCCCTGCGTTAGATTAGATCAGCCGGATCTAAGTTGAATTCTTCAATGACCGCATCAGCATAATCAATGCGCCCGGTTAGCGCTTTAGGATCGCCGTTACACAGTCGTAGGCAGGCTTCCGCCATATGCTCTACCGGAGTTACCCGATCCTTGCTTTCCTCGGTGATTAACTTGTGGTGAATAACGCCAGGGGTGGCGACTAACCCAGGGGAAATCACATTAACGCCCACACCATAGTCATAAAGCTCTGAGGCTAAGCCGGTGCTGAATCTTTCTAACGCAGCTTTGCACATTCCATACACGGTACTACCGCGTCCCGATAATTTTTTGTCAGGATGAAGTGCAGCATGAGATGAGATATTTAGGATCCAACCAGAGCCGCGCTCCTGCATTTGCGGTGCGACTAATTGGGCAAGCTCAAATGGTGCCCAAACTTGCACATCCATCATGAGTCGAAAGCGTTTTTCGGGAAAATCTACTACGGGAATGAAGTAGGTGATTGCAGCGTTGTTGATCAAAACATCTATCGCGCCGTAAGCATCCATAGTAGCGGCAACCAAATTAGCCCGATCTTCCGCTATCGCTAAATCGGCTTTCACCGCCAGTGCTTCACCACCGGCAGCTTTTATTTCTCTGACAGTTTGATTAATGCTGCCAGGCAGAAAGTGTTCACCACTTTCCACGGTGCGAGCAGACACCACCACTTTTGCGCCTTCCATAGCAAAGCGGCGCGCTATAGCGTCACCAATACCTCTACTGGCGCCAGTGATAACTGCTACTTTACCCGCCAGAAGACCGTTTTTATTGATTGCTGCTGTCATATCCCCCCCTCTATACCTTGATCTTTACCTAACTCTTTATCTGACAATTTGTCTCACGCATTTTGCTTGATGCTCATTACGCTGTTTGAGACGCAAGCCCTTTTGCAGAACACATCACGCACCTGGGTCACCCCCATGACTCAGCCGCGATTGGGACCCTGCAAATTTAGTCCTCAATATAGACTTTGGTCAACCGCCTACTTAGACCCGTGAGAATTTCGAAGGTAATGGTTTGCGCTTGGCTTGCTACTTCATCTACAGAGATCTGCGCGCCCATGAGTTCAAACCAGTCGCCTTCGGCGACCTCAAGGTCACCTACGTCTACGATAGTCGCGTCCATACTGATGCGGCCAACGATTGCGCAATATTCACCGGCAAAATAAGTCCGCCCTTTATTGGACAAAAGCCGGGGTAGGCCATCGGCATACCCCACATCCAGTACCGCTAAACGGCTGGCCTTAGTCATTATGTGGGTACTGCCGTAACCCACCGGCGTACCCGCTGCGACCTGGCGGACCTGAAGCACTTGGCCATACAAACCCACTACGGGTCTTAGCGCCTTATTGTGTTCCGAGCCGCCTGCGGAAAATGGATGGCCCCCGTAGAGGCCAATACCTACCCTGTCTAGATGACTTATGCCGTCACCCTGAATCTTTGATGCTTGGTTCGATTGCAAGGTGAATGAGCCCGCTGAATTGGCCAGACTTAGGCGGAGCGTAGGGTAGTGTTCTCGCAATGCACTGTAAGCGGCATTTAGGCGCTGGGATTGCAGCGCGTTGAAACTATGCTCAAACTCATCTGCACGCGCATAGTGGCTAACAAGCAAATCTATATTCAGATTAAGCCCGCTGATGTCTTGAGCAAGACTGTCAACCGCCATACCTAATCGGGACATACCGGTATCAACATGCAAAGCCGCAGGCGCTTGTGTATTTGCCCAATAGCGACACTGCTCTAGGGTATTGAGAACAGGTATTAGTGTGTCGGCAAGCAGTGCTTGGACCGTTTCTTCGCTCTTTGGGCTCACGCCAGCCAGCACATAAATCTTCGCCTCACCTAACACTCTGCGCAGCGCACTACCTTCACTAGTAAAGGCAACAAAAAACTCGCGACAACCTTCGTCCCAAAGTTTTTTTGCAACAGCTTCAACACCCAATCCATAACTGTCTGCCTTGACCACCGCCGCAAACTGAGCCGGGCTGCCACGGTGAAACTGCGCATAGTTATGCGCAAGGGCACTGAGATTAATTGTCATGCGACCGGTCATAGGTATCTTTAGTTAAGGCTATTGATGTACGCGACAACGTCGTTCATCGACTCATCTGTTGTCAATGTCGCTGTCATGGCACGCATTTGGCGGCCGCCATGGTCTGCGTTGTGATAACCACGCTGACCTTTCTTAAACTTTTTCAATTGCGCAACTAAGTACCAATCGCTTTGTCCGGTTAAACGCGGCGCGGCCATTGCCTCATTGCCTTCACCTTGAGCGCCATGACAAGCTGCGCAAACAGGATAAGCGGACCTACCTTTGCTCGCATCCCCTTGAATAGTCGGCGTGATGCTCCCATCCGGCAGCGAAGAAACATAAGCAACCAGATTGGCCAATGCTTCAGGCGACTTTAGCCGTGGTCCCTTAGACATGGCGGCCATTTGCATACCTTTCATGTCGCCAGCAACCGTTCCACGCAGGCCATTTTGAAAGTGTTGCAGTTGCTTGAGCGTATAGAAGGCCAGTTGCCCAGAAATTTTAGGCGCGCCCATGGCTTGGCTGCCACTGCCATTAGCGCCATGACAGGAGGTACATAACGGGTACATAGATTTTCCTGCGGCGGCGTCACCGGGAATCGTCTGCGCCAGAACATTCACAATTTGGCCACTCGCCAAAATCAACCCGGCCATAACTACAGTTTTTAGAAACCTCATAACTACTCCTAATGTGTCTCAATAACCCTTCACTTAAAAAGCGCTCAACACGCAGAAAACTCGCTGAGCAAAGTAACTATGCGTGCAAAATGTTGCGCAATAATAACGCCAAAACCTTATCAGGTTGGAAAAATCGGCCGCGCATAGCAAGCCGCAAAATGGACATAATGCTAGATTGTACTGGTAAGCTTAATTTTATTAACTGATAAGGAATGCTCAACATCATGAGTAAGAGCAAACGCACCGCCGGGCGCGAGACTGACCCTGCCCAAAAGCATGCCAAAACACGGGACAAAGCCTCCGCCAAGAAAGGCCGAATTGTCACGCTAGAACACACCTCAACGGTGCTGAAAGATAACCCTTTAGGAGATCCATTCGAGCGTCCCGTGAACGTTTATTTACCAGCCGCCTATGACACGCAACCGAACAAGCGCTTCCCAGTGTTATTTGATCTAGCCGGCTTTACGGGCAGCGGGCTTGGGCATCTGAACTGGCGTAATTTTGATGAAAACCTGCCAGAGAAACTGGATCGACTCATTGCCACTAGGGCCATGACTCCGGTGATTGCAGTCTTCCCAGATTGTTTTACTTGTTTAGGCGGCAACCAGTACATTAATTCAAGCGCGATAGGGCAGTACGCAGATTATCTGAACCTGGAACTTATTCCTTTTGTAGACGAACAACTCAGAACCCTTGCCTCAAGAGAACATCGCGGTTGTTTTGGTAAATCATCTGGCGGCTACGGTGCACTGCGAATGGCTATGGACTACCCGCAATATTGGGGCGGTATCGCCAATCACTCTGGCGATGCCTACTTCGATTTTGTCTACAAAGCCGAATGGCCTGAGGTACTCACCCATTTACAAAAGTACGCACAACCTCAGCTCAAAGAAGGTCCACGTAAAAATGTCTCTGGCCAAGCCCACCCGGGGCAAGATGACGGTCGTATTAGACGCTTTCTTGAAGACATTTGGTCGCGCAATCCGAACGGACACGACCCATTGGCAGGCAAAGACATAATGGCGTTGATGTTGGTGGCCATGGCCGCAAGCTATGACACTGATCCAACCCTGCCCAATGGGTTTGGCCTACCCTTCGACCTTGAAAGCGGCAAGTTTTTGCAGACTCGCTGGCGCAATTGGCTACGCAACGATCCTATTCACATGAATGCGCGGCAGAAGAAAAACTTAAAAACCCTCAAAGGTATTTTTATCGACTGCGGTTGGCGCGACCAATTTCACATCCACTATGGCAGCCGTCAGCTCTCTGAGGTTTTGCAGGAAGCCGGGGTAGAACATCGCTACGAGGAATTCAATGGCACCCACTCCGGGGTAGACCATAGATTGGACACCAGCCTAGCGTTTTTGGCTAAGAAGCTGAAAGGCTAGGAGGCCGGAAAAAGACTAGAAAGTGGCTAACAAGCCGAAGCCAAAATAACCCGAGGCAATGTTGCAATAATTGCGAAAGTTGCGAAAAACAATCTATCTACACACCCCCAAACCGCCTCGCGGTGTTAGTGAGGCACTAAAACCGCTTTTAGCATGTCGTCCAGCGAGGTCAATTTTTCCATACCCAAAAGCTTCATGGTCGGCTCTGGATCAATGTTGTCGTCATGATCGAGTACACCCAACATGGCCGTAGTGATGGGCGGATTGCCGAGAAATTGCTCTAATGTACCCGCCATTAAGTAGCCTAGGCCAATAGGCAGCGAGACAAAAATTGGCGTATTCGCAAAAAGATCTGCACCGCGTTGGTAAAGCTGCTTGCGGGTCAGGCATTCTGGCCCGCCCAAGTCATAACCGCCCTCTAACTGCTGTGTTGACGCCGCACATATAGCACTGACCACATCCCCAGCGTATATAGGCTGCTCCAAGCTTTCGCCGCGGAAAACAAAGCCATTCTTACCGGACGCCCGACGCCGCAATGCGCCGCTTGCATAATCACCTTCGCCCAACACCATGGGCACCCGCAACGCGCAGGCACCGGGGCGGCCAGCAGCAAGGATGGCTTCGGCTTGGCCTTTTGAAGCTAAGCAAGCATTTGCTGCATCGGGTTTGGACCCAACAATCGAAAGGTAAGTTATATGTTTTACGCTGGACGTGGTTAGCGCTTCAACAAGCGCAGCACAGCTGTCTTCGTGGGCCGCCTGATAAGTAGCAAAGGCAGTTGCTTTCAAAATACCAACAAGGTGCACGGCTCTATCACAACCCTGAGCCGCAACTTGGAGTTGCGCAACGTTGGTGTAGTCCGCCATCACCAAAGACAATCGCGCACTATCTGCCTCAGACAAGTCTCCTTCAGGGAATGTCAGCTGCCGCAACGTTTGCAATGCACTCTCACTGCGCACTACCGCCACAATGCTGTCCCTAGTAGACTGCAACAAATGCACAATTAGACGCCGGCCTAAGTTACCATTGGCGCCTGTTATCAACCATTTACCTAATACTTCTGAGACCATGCTTTTTCTAAACCTTAATGCAATTTCAAGTATGAACAGCCAAACCGACACAACACCTTACAGCGAGCCAGCCAAAATACGCAATTACCCAAATGGGGTCATAGCGCTATTGTGCACGCTTTTGCTCAGCGCATGTGGGTCACCCATTGGCCCTATCGCCGGCGGCAACCTAGAAGGCGAGGTAATGCCTTGGCCAACAGATTGGGCCATTGCGGAAAACTGTGAAAATGTTTTGTTAGAAACCAACCCTACCAAACCCTACTCAGTGACCATCTGGGGTGTGGGCGACGAGCAGAATTTTTATGTTGCAGCAGGCAAACAAAGTAATCGTTGGGCTCAGAATATTGAAAAGAACCCCCAAGTCCTTCTCGACGTAGACGGCAAACTTTATGCGGCTAACGCACAACGTGTAGTAGCGCGGGCCGAGTTTGAAAAAATCAGGCAGGCTTTCGTTGCAAAATACGATTTCGACCCTGACCCTGACTTTGAGGCAGAGGGCGCACTTTACCGCTTAGTTCCAGCCCAGTAGCCCTAAAATCTATGTTGCGCTCATGGGCCAATTTATTAACGTTATTGCGGCTTTTAGCCGCCCCATTGCTGGTTTGGCTACTTCTCAATGAAGACTGGTGGCTGGCAGCGATCACATTATTCATCGCCATTCTTAGCGACATCTTCGATGGCAAAATAGCCCGAAAAATGAATCAAGCGACCGCCTTTGGTGGATTGTTTGATCACGCCACCGATGCAGTCTTTGTCAGTTCTGCGGCCTGGGCATTAGCTCAGCTTGGCTTCATAAATGATCTTTTGTGGGCATTGATTGTGCTCGCCTTCGTGCAGTACACCCTAGATTCCAAAGCTTTGAGCGGACAAGTACTGCGCAGCAGCAAACTTGGCAGATATAACGGCATCGCCTACTTTGTTTTAATCTGTCTTTGTGTGGGGTTTCAGTGTTTACCTCTACGGCTGCTTAACCCTGTGCTGCCTTGGGCAGCTTGGGCACTTGTTGCAACGTCGCTGCTTTCAATGAGCGATCGCTTCTACAGTTTGGTTAGACGAAACTCCCAATCGCAATAGACAATTGCGGTTAGTATTCGTCAGCCATTTATTTTTTGCCGGCTATGGCGTAGGCGTGGGCCTTAAACTCGTGACTGAACGGGTGCCAAAATCCTGGCATACGCTGAGTCAAGCAAAAGCCAGTAAGGTCAGCTTCCGGTGCCATCCAGCTGTGGGTACCGGCCATACCGCCCCAGTGATACTCACCTTGCGCACCAGCTGGGTCACCTGCCTGCAATTTCTCTTTCAGCGCAAAGCCCAGACCAAAAACCGTGCCCGGCATGGCCCACATGGGAAATGCAACACTCACCCCTTCTGCTAATTGATTGGTGCGCATCAATGCCAATGTTTCATCTTTTAGAATCCGCTGACCGTTCCATTCACCACCGTTCACTAGCATCTGCAAAAATCCAACATAGTCGGATACTGTAGACACCAAACCGCCACCGCCACTTAACCATTTGCGCTGCTGATTGTATTGGCCCGCAATAGGGTCATCGACTTTCACCAATCCAGGAGCCATAGGTTTAAGAATATCTGTTGGCGCGTACATTGTGGTGAATCGAGAGGTTTTTTCTGGCGGTACCCAGAAATCGGTATCGACCATGGCTAAAGGAGTGAATATGTTATCACGCAAAAATTCATCAAACTTTTGTCCTGATAACACCTCAACCAAACGCGCGCAAACATCGGTGGCCACAGAGTAGCGCCAGCTGGTGCCTGGCTCATAAGCCAACGGCAGTTTCGCAATCTCTGCGCAAAATTCCTCTAGGTCGATACTGAAGTCACTCAGTACGTTAATAGTCTTGTTATAGGTTTGGTCGACTACTGAGTCTGGCTCAATGAAGCCGTAACTTAAACCCGCGCTATGACTTAAAATATGCTTTATTAGGATAGGGTCTTTCGCCGCGACAACATCGCTGGCTGAACTGGCGTTTGCGGTGAGTACTTGCATGTCAGCAAAATCTGGCATGAACTTACCTAACGGATCTTCTAACTTAAAACGACCCTGTTCGTAAAGCATCATCAGTGCCACTGATGTGACCAACTTAGTGCTGGAGTACATGCGATAAATCGCATCTTCCTGCAGCGGCGATTTGTCCTCTAGATCCATGTACCCAAACGTTTTGAAGTCAACGATCTTGGTACCCTGCATGACCAATGTGGCGCAACATGACAGAATATTTTCGTTCACATAAAAACGCATGCGGTCATGGATCGGGGAAAAATCTAGCCCAGTACTTTCTATGTTTAACGCCATCAAGTAGCCCTCTATCTTTGTTTTTTAACTTTATCCTGCACGCCCAAAGCTTACCACGGGCAATTTTTCTAATCGCCTAGTCAGCTCACTCTCAACAACTGAACCTGACTAGCTAAAACGAATTAGAAAGACCTTGGCCGATTGGCCAGCACAGCTAAATGTCACTACGGTTGCACAGCAAAATCTACCAACAGTTGATATAATGTGCGAACGCCTTTCTTGAGGTTTTCTACCCCTAAACGTTCATCGTTGCCGTGCACCCCTGAGAATTCTCCCGGCGCATAAACAAAGGGTGAATAACCATAACTGGTAATGCCAAGATCACGGAAAAAGTGCGAGTCGGTAAAGCCGCCCGCGACAGTGGGAATAACTGGCGCGCCAAATGCTTGCTCGGATACCTTAACAATGGCCTTGTATAGTAACGTGTCTGTGCGGCTGATCGCCGGAGTGAAGCCCATGATGCGCTCAATAGTTATCTGCTTGTCGTTGATAATATTATTCAAATCAACAAGAAAGGCCTCGGGGTCTTGGTCTGGCAACAGTCGGCAATCTAACTCTGCATGGGCTTGTGCTGGCACAACATTGATCTTGCTGCTGCCTTCTAAAGTGGTTATCGAGCAAGTGTTACGCAACAATGCATGACCACCGGGATTAGTCAATTTTAGGCGCAGCAGGTAATCAGGATTTTCTACCGCCTTAGATAAGTTGGCAAAATTTGAGCGATCGGCGCCAGATTGGTAGGGCGCTAAGCCTTCAAACATTTGCGCTACTGGAGCAATCACATTCACCGGGAATTCGGTTTCACTAACGCGTTTCAAACCACGGATAAGGCGTGTAACTGACGTTTGCATTTGTGGCGCAGAACCATGACCGGGCTTACCCAATGCGGTTAACCGCAACCAAAGGGGAACCTTTTGGGTGACCTCTACCATGACCGCAATGTCCTCACCAAAGCTGCGTCCTGAACCGCCTTCATTGAGTACGTAGCCAACATTGGCAAAAATGTCAGGCCGATTTTCAATGAGCCAACCAGCGCCAAAAAAACCACCTGCTTCTTCGTCTGCGGTAGCGACAAAAAGAATGTCTCTATTGAGTTTTAGCCCACTATCCGCCAACGCCAAGAAAGCCTGCAAATGTGCAATGCCTAAACCTTTGGTATCAATGGCCCCACGCCCATAAATATAGCCGTTTGCCACGTCGCCAGATAAAGGATCTACCGTCCAAAAATTTAGATCCGCTGGCACCACATCAATATGGTGAAGCAGCACCAGTGCTGGTTTCTTGTTGCCGTCCTTATCTGCGGTGCCTTCCAACTTGGCCCAGAGATTGCCTCGCCCCTTGGCTGATTCAGCGGATTCATAGGCAATGCCGGCATCATCGAGCAACTTGGATAAGTACGCTACTCCTCGATATTCATTGCCCGGCGGATTAACGGTGTCAATTTTTAGGTACTGGGTAAGTCGAGGCACTGCCTTCTCAGCATAAGTTGCAACATCTGCTTTGACGCCTTGCATAACGCCTAAAGACACCGCTAAAACCATCAAACTCTTCAACATCACGCTATTTTTGCGCCTCATACTTATTCCTAATGAAAAAATGACTACCAATTAAGATGCACAAGTCTCCATAATCTGGCAACAAAAATTACCGGGGAAAAATATGCGGATCTCTACATTGATGAGTTATGCAGGTGGGTTTAAAGAAGCGGTTGCAGAAATAAAGGCGCTAGAGAAGGCAGGGTTAGACGTTGTATGGGTGCCAGAAGCCTATTCCTTTGATGCGCCAACAGCCATGGGTTATCTGGCTGCGGAAACTGAGCGCGTGATTATTGCCTCTGGCATTCTGCCAATTTACACACGCACACCAAGCCTGTTAGCGATGACAGCCGCGGGGCTAGATTATCTGTCTGATGGCCGCGCAATGCTGGGCCTGGGCGCTTCAGGCCCACAAGTGATTGAGGGTTTTCACGGCGTACCCTACAACGCACCCGTTGCTAGAACCCGTGAAGTGATAGAAATTTGCCGCAAAGTCTGGAAGCGCGAAAAAGTTCAGCACCTTGGCAAGCACTACCAAATTCCACTGCCTCAAAATGAAGGCACAGGATTAGGCAAGCCATTGAAGCTGATTAACCACCCTGTGAAAGACGACATTCCAATTGCCATTGCATCCTTAGGGCCTACCAGTGTTGCTGCTACTGCCGAACTCGCCGACGCTTGGTTGCCAGCGTTCTACACGCCTGAAGCCGCTCGCGCTGTTTGGGGCGAGTCATTAGACCAAGGTAATGCCAAAAGAGACGGTGGCAGAGCGCCGCTAGACATTTTTGCCGGCGGCAGTGTGGCCATTGGCGACGGTATGGAAGAACTAAGAGAGCGTGCTCGTCCTGGCGCAGCGTTATATATCGGCGGCATGGGCGCTCGGTCAAAGAACTTCTATAACGACATTTTTGCCAAAAGTGGTTACGTGGATGAAGCGAAGGTCATTCAAGACCTTTACTTGGCCGGTGATAAGAAAGCTGCTGAAGAGGCCATTCCCGCTGACTATCTTGCCAAGAGTTCACTGATCGGACCTGAGGGATTTGTTAAAGAGCGCCTTTACGCGTTAAGAGAATCTGGCGTGACGTCACTGAACGTCAACTTTGCAGGGCAAAGTGCAGAAGAGCGCGTGGCCCAGTGTGAGAGGCTGCGCAACCTTGTCGACTCTATGTAGGTTAAAGCGGTAGGTTAAGGCGGCAGGTGGAGCTGTAGGTAAGGCTTGCCTGCCAGGCCCATAAAAACGGTTCAATGAAGGCGAATCAAGCCCTCTTGAACCGTTGACGCCACCAGCTCTCCTTGCTCAGTGAAAATATTCCCTCGGGTGTATCCTCTGGCTTCCGACGTACTGGGGGTGTCGATGGCATAAAGCAGCCATTGATTCACATCTACTGGCCGATGAAACCACATGGCGTGGTCAAGGCTTGCTACCTGCATTGCCTCGCGTTTGAAGCGTCCTCTATGCGGCAGGCGCGCAGTACCCAACAACACGTTATCTGACTCATAAACCAACAAACATGCCGCTAATGCGGGGTCTTCAGGCACAGGCCCAGTACTTTTAAACCAAACAAACTGCTCCGGCGGCTGTGGCGTTTCTGATTGCAAGCGGCGAAATTCATGGCGCCAAGTAACAAATGGCGCGTCAAATAGGGCCTTAGGGATTTTTGCCTCTAACGGCGGCTGCAAATCCGGCATGGCGATCTGATGACTTAAGCCAGATTCCGGCACTTGAAAAGACGCATCCATATTAAATATGGCTTCCCCGCGCTGGGTCACCAATATGCGCCGAGCTGAAAACGAACCGCCATCTCGAGTGCGTTCCACGCGAATAATCGCTGGCACAGACGGATCTCCCGGGCGCAAAAAATATCCATGCAGCGAATGCACAAAGCGGTCGGAGGCTACCGTTTTTATGCCCGCCATGAGTGCCTGAGACAAAATCTGGCCGCCAAACAACCTTTTGCTTCTGGTTGGCGGGTGTTGCGCGCGAAATATGTCTTCCTCAATTCGCTCAATATCGAGCAAGTGCAAAAGTTCAGCTAACTTGTTGATGAATTATTCCTCTTCTTCGCGAACACTTAGCCGCGTTAACTCGTACCGATAACTCGTAATATCTGTTAATCCTGGCCTTTAATCCTGCTTTTAGTACTGGCGGTAATCTTGGCATCAGTCTTGGCAATAAGGGCCGTAAAATGGGTCTTGGGCTAACGTAGTTCTGCGGCCTCTGGTGTCAATCATATCAAGATAGTTCCAAAGCAAATTACAGGACAAATCTGTCTGATCTTCTGGATTACCTAGCGCGTCAAAAATAACCTCGGTGTCTTCACTGATCAGCAGGTCCTCAGGGATTGAGCACAACATGTCTAAAGCATCACGCACGGCGGCGTCCACCACCTGCATTTCGGCTTTTGCTTGCAGAGACCAAAGCCACATTGCTTCACTGTCGATACTGCCCTGTCGCCATAATTCTACTTGTTGCAACATTTTTACTCGATCCAGCACTTCCATAACTTGTCTCCACAAGGCTGTTGTCCCAGCGGATGCCAGAACGTTATTATCCAAGCCTATTCTAAAACGATATTGGCGGGGAACCTATGCAAAGACTGAGAAATACTCGAGCGTCTTCACCATTGATGCCGGTGATACGGGTGAGCCTGCTTGCGCTGGCTTCACTTTGGGTGTTCACAGGGTGCCAAAAACATCAGCCCGCAAGCCCAGAGTCTATAGTTGAAGTTGAAGTTGAGGGCGACGTAGCAGTAGTGGGTGACTGGCAAACTTTATTTCCAGAGGGCGAAACCACCTGCTCCGATGGGTCTCCCTACAAATTTTTCGTTCGCCAAGGCGCGTCCGACAAGCTTCTAATATATCTCCAAGGCGGTGGCGCCTGCTGGTTTAGGCAGACCTGCGATCCGGAAATGACACCCAGTTACACCCTTAATGTGGCAAACACCTCTTACCCCTATTTTGGCATTTTCAATTTCACAAAAGCGGATAACCCATTTAAAGATCACACTGTAGTGTACGCGCCCTATTGCACAGGCGATGTGCATATTGGGGCCAGCGATACAATATATCCGCCTGTTGAAGAGGGACAAAAAGATTTAGTGATTCGCCACCAAGGCCGAGCCAATATGCAAGCGGTGTTAGAGTGGACTTACGCCAACGTTAAAAGCCCCAAAAACATATTTGTCACTGGCTCATCTGCCGGCGCTATACCCTCGCCCTTTTATGCTTCTCTGATAGCCGACCATTACCCAGATGCCCGAGTGGGCCAATTGGGCGACGGGGCCGGTGGTTATCGGCGCATGAATCAAGCAACTCGACCCCACGAACAATGGGGCATGTTTAATTTCATTAAGGACGAAAAGGGCTTCGAAAATTTGAATTCACATGACATGAATTATGAGTCCTTATATATCGCTGCAGCCCAACAGCACCCAGAAATTATTTTCGCTGAATACGATGCCGCAGAAGACGCCGTACAAAAAAGGTACCTTGCCCTAAGCGGACAGAAGAATGTTCAGCTTTTGGACTCGCTGAGAGCAAATCATCAGGACATCCGTGCAGAGGCGGATAATTTTCGCAGCTTTATAGGCGGCGGTACTTCCCACACTGTATTGCAGAAACCGGAATTCTATACGTGGGCTGCAAATGGCACAGGTATTAGGGACTGGGTGGCTCATCTTGAAAACTTTACGGATGTAGAAGATGTGTTGTGTGTTGATTGCACTCGCGAAAGCTATGTTGGCGTAACCATTGACCCTGCACTACAAGCCCTTTGGGATAGCTGGGAAGACCCAGCGACCCAATATGTAAAGCCCTTCAAGATTTTCGACAACGTTTACTATGTTGGCATCGACTGGGTTTCCGCCTATCTGATAGATACCGGCGATGGCCTAGTACTCATTGATAGCCTGTATGGAAAGTGGGTGCCGCTGTTGTTGAACAACATTCGAGCAGTGGGCTTTAATCCAAGTGGCATCAAGTATGTCATTAACACCCATGGACACTTTGACCATGCTGGCGGTTCGGCCTACTTACAAAAAGTCCATGGCGCAGAAATAGTCATGACCGCAGAGGACTGGGCAATAGCCAGAGCAGAACCGGAGCTGCCACAATTTTATATGCCTCAACCCAATGTCGACATTGTAGCTAAAGATGGCGACACAATTACCCTAGGTGATAATACCTTCGAACTTTTCAATACTCCGGGGCACACCACCGGTGTGTTATCTATTCGTTATAAGGTGCGCGAAGGCGACAACGAATATACCGCTATGACACTCGGCGGTGTTGGTCTGAATTTCTCCGGTGTGGCGCGCACTGAGACCTACATAAAGAGCTACGAGCGCCTGCAATCTATTCAAAACGGCACTTCCGTGAGCCTGCCAAATCACCAAGAGATGGGCAAAGTGTTTGCACGTCGAGACTTAGCGGCCGCTCAGCCAAGTGGGGCGGCAAATCCATTCGTTAACCCAGATAGTTATAAACAAGATCTGAGCGCTTTCTTAACTGCGGCAAAGGTTAAGTTGGCACAGGAAAAAGCCGGCACCGCGCCAACAGAACTTGAAGCTTTGAAAAATGCCATAACGGACTCTTGAGGAATTAGACTGAACGCTCTATTGAACAACGACTCAACAGCGGAACATACATATGAAGCTTAGGTATTTTGCCTTAATCACTTGGCTTGTCCTGTTCAGTGGCAACACTATTATTGCTTCAACTCTTGCTGCAACGAACGATGTTGCAGAAAAATATGCAGGAGACTGGGTCGTTAATGTAGAAGAAACAGATTTGTTACGCGAAGAGCTTGATGAAAAGCCGACTGTTCTCGGCGGGCCGGGCAAGGTGAGCATCTCCGTTTTGGGCCTGCCCATTCCCACCGGGCGCTCTAAAGTCGGCCCGCAGTCACCCTTAAATGCAGCAGATCCTGCACTTTTACGCTCGCGCACAATGTCCATATCTGTTGCTGCAAACAAGATTAGTATTCAATACCCAGAAGTCGGTGGTAAAGACGCAAAAGAGGTTCTGCGTAAAGGCCACTATCGCGGACGAGACAGTAAGTGGTCGCAAAAAAAGATTGAGCAAAAATATAAGACCACTGAACGCAAAGTGACTAAAACTTGGTCCATACGTGGCGATGGCAGACTATTGGCCGTGGTGACAATTAAAAATCCAGGTTCAAAAAAGCGCACTTTCAGCCGCGTGTTTGATAGATCCCAATAGTCAGCCAACTGTCTTTATTGGCGCAGCGAGAAGTCGCTGGTCGCGAATATCCTATTCGAGATCCAGCGACGGTGGGACATAAGCGCTGCGGCATTTAGCCATACGCTTAGGCAGATATTACACAAAATACCCCTGAAGGCATTGAACTTGGGCGGCGAGGCTTTTAAGGTCGCTCTCCCATTCAATGTACATCAATTGATCATGGCTTTTAAATTGCCCCCTGAAATTTGCGAGTTCCGATTTATTCTGGGATCAGGCCCAGGAGGTCAGCATGTCAATAAAACAGCCAGCACTGTAGAACTTAGAGTTACTGTCAGTAAGCTGCAACTACCACCGGCACCTTTAGCACGACTTAAAGAACAGCAGGCCAAGCGCATTAATAAACTTGGAGAGCTGATTATTCAATCTGGCAATCACCGATCTCAACTGATGAACCGCCAAGAAGCTGTATCGAGAGTAGAAAAATTCATAGACGAAGCATTGATCCGGCCCAAGTCTCGGGTAGCAACGCGGCCGACACTCGCTTCAAAGAAACGACGGCTAGAAAGCAAGAAAGTACGTGGCAGCGTGAAAAACCAGCGGAAGAAGCCTAGTTGGTAAACGGCAAAAGTGAGTGCGTCAAGCGATTCAAAAGGTGGTAATCAAGATTCAGGCTGAATTCCCTAGTACATTGTCCTCGGATGAGGCAGTCGAACAAGACAACATTCCTTGTCTGCTTTGGATCGGAGAAGCTGACTTTCAACTGCGGTTCTTCAAGCCGCTGTTTGATGTCACCGCATATGCTCTGTCTTGGGAACAATCCAAAATCAACCTTGTCGCTCCTGCCTATGCAGGAACCAATTTCACACACAGCAACTTTGCAATGGATACATTATCCAAAATAGATAGGAATCGATTTGGGCTAATGGCGCTGCCTATCTTTTATCCAGAAACCGGGTGGGAAGTGGTCTTTGAAAACAGAGACAAAGCGAAGACTGTCAATGAAGTGCGCCAATAAGGAGGGATAAGCTACTGAGGAGGTGAGTCCCAAATTGCACCCACCCGATAGGATGTTTAATTGAATGCGTTGTCTAAGGGGCTGCTTTTTCCTTGGCAACCAAAAAGTCTACAACCTTCAGCATATCTTCATTAGAGCCGGCCATACGCCCATCTACTCGATACTTACCATTCACAACCATAGTTGGCACACCCGTAATACCGTAAGCGCTGCCTTTGGCTCGAGCCTGCTGCACTCTACTTTTCACCGAAAAAGCAGAATATGCTTTGCTGAAATCCAGTGCGCTTACATTTGCATGCTCGGCAAAGAGCTCCGCTAGCAGCCGCTCATCGCGAATATCTAACCGATCTATGTGAATGGCTTCAAACAGAGGTTCGTGCATCTGGTCGCCAACACCCAGCGTTTCTGCGGTGTAATAGGCCTGGGCCATAAGGCTCCAATCCGATGAAAATACCGCCGGGACGCGTTTGAACTCTACATCGGCTGGCTTAGTTTGCTCCCAACGGCCCAGCATTGGATCAAAGCTATAGCAGTGGATACACAGATAACCGAACACCTCGACCACTTCCACTTGGTCTGTTAACCCGGTGCTCACTGGCACGCTGATGGCTTCATAGTGAACGCCTTCAACATACGCTTCGCCAGCAATAGTCGCTGGCAGAAAAAACGCTGCCGACAACAACAGACCGGCCTGCATAGCACCCATAATTGTCTTCGTTTGCATCTGGAATAAATTACTTATCTGCATATCTGAACCCCGAAATAGTTAACCAAGGGCCTAAGTAGGCGCTTAGTGTAGGCCGCTAATATAATCAGCGAGAATAGCAATTTGGCCATCGCTCAAACCTGAAGCAACACCGCGCATCATATTGCCGTATGCGTCACCAGTGCCTCTTCTGCCTTCTCGATAATCGGTCAATTGCGCAATGGTATAACCCACAGACTGGCCACTGATAGCTGGGAAACCAGCCTGAGCATTGCCCGCACCGTTTGGTCCGTGGCACGCCGCACATGCCGCTACACCCTTAGCAATAACGCCGCCTTTGTAAATACCTTCAGCTGCTTTGATGTCTTCATCACTGCCCGTAGCTTCAAAATGCTTCGCTGGCAATGACGCGTAGTACGCCCCAAGGTCAGCCAAATCCTGCTCAGACTTACCAATAAGCTGCGCACTCATTAGAGCAACATTACGCTCCCCTGACTGGAACATCTGTAATTGGCGAGTGAGGTAAACCTCATTTTGTCCGGCCAAATTTGGATAAGTTGGGTCAATGGCTGTTGCGCCGTCTTGTCCGTGACACGCGGCACAAGTAACAGCTTGTGCTTGGCCTGCAGCTACATCACCAGCGGCGATAGCTGCGCTGCTGAAAAAGCTTAAAAGAATAGAAATCGTTGTTATTTTTGCAATGCTTGTGCGAACACTCATGTATTCAAATTCCGTAGTTTACTTAGCGGTACAACCTTTGATGCGGCTAATTCGTGTCATAAACGCGATGTTCATTAACGCGCCGGCTAAAGGCAGAAATTTAATCTCCAAAGCTTTCAAATTGTTAAATTCAATTCCAAACGTCCACGCAGTTTAAGGATGTTACACTGGCGAATGACCGCCAATAGTTGCAACCGACCCTCTTGCGCTGCCGGTCAAAATCAAAACCAAGCTCAGAGACCGCGGATTATATATCAAGATGACAAAAAAAGAGTCACTACCTGAACGACTTGAAGCCACCTTTCTTACCAGTGCGCCAGATTTAAAGCGATGTCCCCCTGGTTTTGGCGCCGAAGTGGCCTTTGCCGGACGATCCAATGCAGGTAAATCTTCTGTTTTGAACCAAATCTCTGGCAATAAAAGGACTGCAAAGGTCAGTAAAACCCCTGGGCGTACCCAATTATTGAACTTTTTTGACATTAGAACCGGTGGCCGAATTGTCGATTTGCCCGGATATGGCTATGCAAAGGCGGGCAAAGCAGCGCAGAGAACTTGGCAAAAGTCGGTCAATCACTACTTGTCCTATCGCAACCACTTAGCCGGCATCATCTTAGTGATGGATATTCGCCATCCAAACCAAGCCTTTGATCTGGAAATGCTGGAATGGAGTACAAAAAGCGATATTCCAATTCATATACTTCTCAACAAAGCGGACAAACTGAGCGGCGGCGCGCAAAAGCAGATTCTGCAAAAAATCCGCAGCAGTTATAGCGATTATCCTTATGCCACCGTGCAGTGCTTCTCCGCCATGCGTGGCTTGGGCAAGGAAGAGCTGATTGCGAAGCTGCTGGAACTACTGGCTACGCCAATAGAGGGCGACGAAATAGGCGTGCTAGACGAATTAGACGAGAACCCAGAGCATCAAATAGAAGATTTGCCTAACGAAACGCAGGAAGAAATTTAGCGCACAAACTAGTGCGCTTCATCCCAGTTCATACCTACGCCGGTTGCTACAGTTAGAGGAACTGATAGCTCAACCGCCCCGCACATGCGCTGCACTACTTCGTCGGTGAGTGCCTGCAAATCTTCTTCACTGACTTCAAAAACCAATTCATCGTGTACCTGCAAAATCATGCGCGCATCTAAATCTGCGCCGGCCAACCAGCCTTGTACAGAGTGCATTGCTAACTTAATGATGTCCGCTGCGGTGCCTTGCATAGGTGCATTAATCGCGGTGCGTTCCGCTGCTTGGCGGCGCGGCACTGCTTTGGCGTTTATTTCTGGCAGATACAACCTGCGACCAAAAACTGTTTCAACATAGCCCTGCTCCGCGGCAAGTGCTTTAGTTTCTTCCATGTAGTGCAACACGCCGGGGTAGCGGGAGAAATATCGGTCAATATAGTCTTGGGCTAAGGTTCTGGAGATACTCAATTGCTTACCTAAACCAAATGCAGACATGCCATAAATCAGACCAAAGTTGATGGCCTTGGCGCTGCGCCGCTGATCATCAGACACCGCTTCTGGCGCGACATCAAATACTTCACTGGCGGTTGCTCTGTGAATATCTTGGTCCTCAGCAAATGCCGTGGTCAGACCTTTGTCACCAGACAAATGCGCCATTATCCGCAGCTCAATTTGCGAGTAGTCTGCGGCCATAATTTTGTATCCCGCTGGGGGCACAAATGCCTGTCGCACGCGCCGCCCCTCTGCATTACGAATAGGAATGTTCTGCAGGTTAGGATCTGAAGAAGACAAACGACCTGTTGCAGTTACCGCTTGGTGATAAGAGGTATGAATACGCCCCGTCTCAGCGTTAATGTCTAAGGGCAACTTATCAGTATAGGTAGATTTGAGTTTTGCCAAACCGCGATAATTGAGTAAGGTTGCGGGCAACTCATAATCTCGAGCCAAATCTACCAACACGGCCTCAGCTGTGGACGGCTTGCCCCCTGGAGTTTTCTTTAAAATGGGCAGACCTAACTTTTCATAAAAAATTGTCTGCAACTGCTTTGGGCTGTCTAGGTTAAAAGTTTCACCCGCTTGCTCCCAAGCTTGCTCAACCAATTCTTTCAGACGGTCCGCCAACTCAGCGCCGTGCTGCTTAAGCATACGTCCATCTACCAGCGCGCCCTGACGCTCTACTTGAGAGAGTATCGGCACTAACGGCATATCAATATTGGTGAAGACATGCAGCAGAGTAGGCTCTGCTTGAATTTGCGGGTATAGGCATTCATGTAGTTGCAGCGTGATGTCTGCATCTTCAGCAGCATATTCACCAGCGGTTTCTAGAGGTACTTCGTTAAAGGTCAATTGCTTAGCGCCCTTGCCAGCAACATCTTCGAAATGAATGGTTTTTCTATCTAGATAAAATTCTGCTAACGCGTCCATATTGTGGCGCGTTGCTACACTGTTCAACACATAGGATTCAAGCATGGTGTCATAAAGTGGTCCGGCAAAGCTGACACCGTAACGGGCTAATACGCTCATATCGTATTTGATGTTTTGGCCGACCTTGCCAATGTTAGGGTTTTCTAACAATGGCGTTAATGCGGCTAATGCCTGATCGAGAGAAAGTTGATCAGGCGCGCCCGGATAATCATGGGCCACTGGCAAATAGGCTGCTCTTCCGGCCTTGGCGGAAAATGAGAAGCCAACCAGTTCCGCCAGCATATAATTCACGCTGGTGGTTTCTGTATCAAAGGCAAAGGTTTCAGCGGCTGACAGTTCCTCAATCCAAGAATTAAGTGCTTCAACGGTGGTAATGACTTCATAGTCCCGGGGATAATCAACCGCCGGTAGAGTGGCGGCGGCGGGTTCGGCTTTTGACGTCTTTATAGCCTTGCTGTCACTGCGCTCTAATTCATCTGACCAAGCTTTGAACTCAAATTCCTTGAAGTGCTTATGCAGCGTATCCAAATCAGGAGGGGTAGCCTGCAACTGCTCAATGGACAGCTCTAATTCTACATCGCACTTAATTGTGGTGAGCGCTTTGGATAAAGGCAGCTGCTCTAAGCTGGCACGTAAATTTTCACCAATCTTGCCTTTGATCTCATCGGCTTTGGCAATGACTTCATCTAACGTGCCATATTCATTCAGCCACTTCGTAGCTGTTTTGGGGCCAACTTTCGGCACGCCAGGAATGTTGTCCGCGGTGTCCCCCATTAACGCTAAGTAATCAATGATCTGTTCGGGCGTAACGCCAAATTTGTCGGTCACACCCTGACGATCCATGGTGGTTTCGGTCATGGTATTTACAAGGGTTACGTGATCACTCACCAATTGGGCCATGTCTTTGTCCCCCGTGGAGATCACTGTGGCGCGCTTGGCCGCGCTGGCTTGAGTGGCGTAAGTGCCAATAACATCATCTGCTTCTACACCCTCTACACAAATCAACGGCAATCCCATAGCTTTTATCAGCTCATGAATGGGCGCAATTTGCTCACGTAAATCGTCGGGCATGGACGCTCGATTAGCCTTGTATTGTGCATACAAGTCATCGCGAAATGTTTTGCCCGGCGCGTCAAAAACCACCGCAACTACACTGCCGGGGTAATCACGGTCCAACTTGCGGATCATGCTAATAACACCACGAATAGCACCTGTAGGGTGACCACTAGAATTACTCAAGTCAGGGAGAGCGTAATAGGCTCTAAATAAATAGGAAGAACCATCAACTAGCACTAATGGTGCTTGGTGTTCGTTGGGAATAGACGGTAGATTATCCGACACTGATTACGTTCCTATAATTTGTAGAGAATTAGACAATGAGCAGATGCACTTTACCTGTGCTTGGGCAAAAAAGAACAGGCTATTTCTTCACCCAAATACCAGCCCTGAATGTTGACGCAATTTCAGCCAAATGGTCCCAGCGTCCCCTGTTCAACAAGAGCACTCTAGCCCGGTCAGCTGGCCGATATTTTGGGCTAGCCGGCATGATCTTTGCCAGCCTATTTTTGCTTTCTAATGCCGCCAATGCGCAGACCAATAGAGGCCCAGATGTGGTTATTGTGGCGGAAGAAAATCGCATTGTTTACGAGTTCAGACAGAACGGTCAACTCCGATATATCCGTGTGGTGCCCAAACGAGGCAAGCCCTACTATCTTGTGCCAACAGACGCGACCAAGGGCAATGGTGACTTGGAGCGAGTAGATAGTTTGGTCACCAGTTGGGTGCTATGGGAATTTGATTAGCACCTGCGATTAGGCCACGTGGATTGGGCTTTAACACGCTCGCAATAAGAAAAGAGAAAACCACTGGTTGCTGTCCTGCCAACTTTTCAGGCATTCAAACTGAGCAGATTGCGCAAGGGCAATGAATTCTTCCTTGGCATATTTATAGGAATTCTCAGTGTGCAAAAGTTCGCCCTTGGCAAAAGAAATTACCTTTCCGGCCAGGCTAACCTGCTGGGCCACCGTGCTCTTTAAGAACATTTGAATACAACCTTGGTCCGCGTTGTAGCGGGAGAAATGCTCAAAGTGGTCCAAATCAAAGTCGGCACCAAGTTTTTCGTTCAGGTGCACAAGGGTATTCAGATTGAACTGAGCGGTTACGCCCGCAGCGTCATCATAGGCCGCCTCCAAAATGCTGATGTCTTTTTTCGCATCCACACCCACCAAAAAGTACCCACCTTCCCCTAGTGTCACATGCACTCTTTGAAGAAAATCTACTGCTTGAGCCGGCTCAAAATTGCCAATACTCGAACCCGGATAAAAGCCAAGGGGCCTCAATTCATTCACCTGGACGGGTAAGTCAAAACTTTGGGTAATGTCAGCGCACACTGGAAAAATTTTCAGCACTGGGAAGTCGTCCAATAAGGCCTGAGCATTACTGAGCAAGTAGTCCCCGGATATATCCACCGGCACATAGGCTTCTGGATTTAGTACGTCGAGCAAGCGCCGGATCTTTTTGGTGGATCCGCTACCGTACTCAATGACGCAGATATTCTCTTCCAGAGCGGCGGCTATTTCTTCCATATGCGCGTCAAACAACGCCATTTCCGTGCGAGTTACATAATATTCAGGAAGCTCAGTAATGGCATCAAACAACTCTGAGCCGCGCTCGTCGTAAAAGAACTTCGGCGATATTGCCTTCGCTTCTAAGCTCAAACCTTCATGGACTTCGTCCACAATCACACCTACATCTGGCTTTAGGTCCAAAAACGCAAATTGCTCATTAGATAAAGAAGGACTGGTTGTCATAAATCTACCGCCAAACGTATGCCCGAGAACTGCCAACTGTCTGCGGGATAAAAAAAGTTTCGATAACTGGCACGAATATGTGAGGAGTCTGTAACGCATGACCCACCGCGTAACACCAACTGGCTGCTCATGAATTTGCCATTATATTCGCCAAGCACGCCTTCAAGGGGTTTGTAGCCGGGATAAGGGCCATAGGCACTTGAAGTCCATTCCCAGACATCTCCAAAGAATTGTTCATTCGCAGCGTCACAGACCATTGGGTGAAAGCGGTTTGAGTCAGCAAAATTACCTGCCAGCGCCTTTCCGCTGGCCGCCCACTCCCACTCAAACTCGGTGGGTAGACGCGCACCAGCCCAACTGGCATAAGCCATTGCTTCATACCCACTGACATGAGCGACCGGCGCATCTAATTCCAGCGGGTGCAAACCATCCATACGATATTCAGACCAACCACCATGTCCAGTTTGATGCCAATAAAGCGGGCGATGCCGAGGGTTTTCTTGCAGAGCGGCCCAACCTTGAGCTAACCATAAATCAGCGCGCTGGTAGCCACCATCGTGCATAAACTGTAAATATTCACCGTTGCTGACAAGTCTGTTGGCAATACCAAAAGGCCCTAAGAAGCTTTTATGTCTGGGGTATTCGTTATCGAAGGCAAAATCAGATACTGCGCCAATGTCCACTAAACCAGGATTGTGTTCACTAAAAGCTATCTCCCTTAGCGGCCCAGGCGGCTCCATGCAAAGCGGGGTGGAAGATTCTTGATCACTCGTGTGCAACGTCTCGTGATATTTGGGAAATAACGGGTTATGGCCCAAGTTATATTTTATATCGGTTAGTAACAGTTCTTGGTGTTGCTGCTCGTGATGCAGGCCCAGTTCCAAAATTTGCGCAATCTCAGACGCAGCTTGGTCGCCAAACTCCCCTTCATCAATCAGCGTTAAAAGGGCTTCGTCGATGTTTGACCTATAGGCATAAATTTCTGCAACGGTTGGCCGGGATAGGCTGCCTCTTTTTAAGCGCGGGAAGGGGTTGCCCACGCCATTGTAGTAAGAATTAAAAAGATGCTCGAAGGCTGGGTTATAGGAAGCGTAGTTAGCTGCGTACGTTTGTAAAAGAAACGTTTCAAAAAACCATGTGATATGGGCCAAATGCCACTTTGGGGGGCTGGCGTCTGCCATAGGCTGCACGCCAAAGTCTTCTATTTGCAACGGTTGGCATAAATCCAATGATCTGCGCCGGACATCTTTGTAACGCCGCGCCAACGTTTCTAGCTCGTTATCTAAAACAGCGCGGTCCAACTTACCTGTATCAGTCTGATAGGACTGGAACCGCGAATGCATATAAATCCTAAAATTGAGCGTCTAGCGTCTGATAACTAAGCCTAATCGTCTCTGCCTTGTGAGGCAACTTGATGAAACCATGATAGTGCCCGCGAGGATTTATAATCACAATGTTGCCAGTGTGGTCCACGGTGTAACCTTGCGCGTCTGAACCGGGTACCGGAGAACGCAACGGCACCTTGGCAAAAGCTACGTTTACTTGATCAGTGAACTTTACCAAATCAGCTCGCTCGCCCCGAACACCTAAGAAGCTCGAAGAGAACGCCCCTACATATTGGCCTAAACGCTCTAACGTATCAGCATCGGGATCCACCGACACTAAACGAACTTTGAAGCGCTCAGCCAATCGGGGGTCTTGTTGTTTTAGCTGATTTTCGACCTGGCCGAGCACCGAAAGAGACGTTGGGCAAACATCAGGGCAATTAGTAAAGCCAAAAAATATAAAACTCCAGTGACCCTCTAAACTCTGGCGGTTAAATGCGGCGCCTGTATGGTCAAGCAATTCGAACGGGCCAATGTCTCTAGGCGTGGGCAGAATGAAAACCCCCTGCGTGCGCATCTCATCCGCTGACAGCTCGGGCACTCGCAGTTTGCTGAAAAAGAACATGACCAATACGATGGAAAT
>Ga0206682_10000766_pt1 | contig 33548 bp, 30 predicted proteins | sample M240m12015metaG_FD_155444 | JGI IMG/M metagenome (GOLD analysis project Ga0206682, IMG submission 155444) | Ammonia-oxidizing marine archaeal communities from Monterey Bay, California, United States - M2 40m 12015 | ecosystem: Environmental > Aquatic > Marine > Intertidal zone | place: USA...
GAACCGAATTTGGCCTTGGTCTGGAACGAGGCGCAAACCCAGTCCGGCACCATGGCGCTGTTTCTTGTAGACACTGGCATTGGCTGCCGCGGTTTCTTTCGAGAAAACAACAACACAATTACCTGGGAAATGCTGATTCAGCCAAAGCAAGAAGTGATTACTGGCGAAAATATCGTTTCTTTTAGACCGAGGCGTTAGCCTCCAAAACAGGCGTTAGCCTCCAAAAAAAGGGCGCTAGCTTTTAAAAAGAAGCTAGACCCTGCTAGCGCTCAGTCTACCAACTGGTCAAGAAGCGCTAACGATTGGCTGTGTAAATGTAGGGCGCGTCTCAATTACAGGCACTAATTTCAAGCACTGCCCATGTTCGAAAGCACTAAGGCATATTGCTCTTTAGTGGTTTGCAGAATTGGCCCTTTACTGACTTTCGAGGACCTTAAGTAGCGTGTTAGTGCGTAGTCGGTCAGACAAATGAGCGTATAGGCCAGTAGCTGTAGATCAATTTTAGTTTGCAAATGGCCCATGCCTTGGGCCATATGCAGCAAGCGGTGAGTGCGCTCATACACTTGCGGGTCTAGTATCGAAATCAGTGACGTTTCTTCAGTGCCTTCACCATGCACGGTACTTTCCACATTGGTATGCATATTATTGGCGATGAACTGCCATATGGGTTTATCTGCCGGGGTGATATGCGCCAAGCGCTGAGTGTCGATGGCTGCAAACGTTGCAGCTAAATCTTGTTCGTAATTCTTAACCTCCAGATCTAGCTGCAGGCTCAGTGGCGCAGATTTTTCTTTAAGTAATGCCGCGTAAATTTGCGCTTGGGACGAGTAGTGGTTGTACAGGGTTTGGTAGCTTATGCCCGCGTCTAACGCGATCTGTCGGCTGCTGATCGCACTAATCCCTTCACTCTTATGGTTATCCAACAAAGACTGAGTTGCGTGGATAATGCGATCTTTAACCAGTACTTTATTTTGTTCCCGGGAGGGCATATTAGGGGCTAACCGGCGGCTTACTTTCTACCATGTTTAGGGCGATTTCATCCGGTATTTGCATAGACTTCTCGTACACCCCGGGTGGGTAATTGGTCATATGCGGGCCAGTAGAATTGTTTATTGCAGGTTGGCCAATGCTGCCGTGGCTGTCAGAAAATGTGTTGGGGTTTTTGTAACCGGCCAGCTCTTCCGCCGAAATCCCCGCTAGCTCTACAACCTCTGGATCAATCCATAGTTCGTTGTTGATGGGCTCCGCCGAGTAAGACAATTCCAAAGACAAATTTTCTAGTCCGGCAAAGTACATGCTCACACACATGCCGTGGTCTAAAGGTCCAAGTACGGGCACGCCTTTCGAACGCAAACGGTCGCGCATGGCCATCAACTCAGTGTGGTCTTTTACCTTAAAGGCTAAGTGTTGCATGGTGCCCGCCGCTGAATTAGCGCCGGGGTTGCCGGCGTGGGTTGCGCCCAGTTGCGTTGGAATGTTGGGTATGTCTGGATTCGAGACAAAGGCAAGTGAACTTTCATCGTTCAAGCGTAAAAAACCATGCCAGGTATTTTCTACGCCGTGCATCCAATACAGTGCCTGTAATTGCATGCCCATTTTGTCGGTGAAGAATTCAATTTGACCCTTCATATCTGCTGTGCAGATGGCCAAGTGATGAAGTCCTTCCACTTTGTTTGGGTTGGTTTGCTCGTTCATTAATTTTTCCCTGTGCGTTTCTGTTTGGCTCTTTTTTAAAAGGCCGGCGAAAGACCTCGTCTAAAAGCCATTTCCTAGCATCTCATGTGCTGCTTCTTTTATTACCGCTCCCAGTAGCACTAGTCGCTAAAAGCGCTGAGGGCGTCAAAGCCGTATAGTTTTTTCATTGTATTGCCGCCCGCGCGTTTTGCGGCCCTGTTACGTGCCCACGCAGCAATACCTTTCAGGTGAAAAACCTTAGCATTACGTCGAGACAATTGCTGAATCATTGCAGTGCGTTTTTTACGCAACTTTTCGTAGCGCAAAAATGCGGCGCTTGGATCTTGTAGCTGATTTAAACAAGCGGCTATCACCACAGCATCTTCAATGGCCATAGCAGCGCCTTGAGCCATAAAGGGCAGGGTGGGGTGGCAGGCATCGCCCAGCAGCGTGACTCTGCCAATGCCCCATTGGTCCATGGGTGGACGGTCGAATAAGCCCCACTTAAAGAGGTTCTGCTTGTCCACATTTTCTAACAGCGTGTTTATGGTTGGATGCCAGTCGGCAAATTCTGCGGCTAGGTCTGGGAAGTGGCCGTTGATACTCCAAGACTCATCTTGCCATTCCTTAGATTCAACCACGCAAACGCAGTTGACCATAGCGCCTCCGCGCACATAGTAATGAACAAAGTGTTTTCCTGGCCCCCACCAAGCTGTAGAGGCGGGTTGAATAAGATTTTCGGGTAGGCTACTTGTGGCCACCAATGCGCGCCAAGCCACATTGCCGGTGAATGTTGGTGACTGCAAACCGAATAGGCTTTCACGGACTTTGGAGTGAATGCCGTCTGCGCCAATAAGCGCGCGGCCAGTATGAGTTGCTCCGTTGACTAAAACGTTTACGCCGTCATCGGTTTGCTTAATAGATTCTATGCGGCTGCTTAGTTTCAACTGGATCAGGGGTTGGGCCGCCGCCGCGTCTACCAATAAATTTAGCAGGTCACTTCTATGAAAGTGGTAGTAGGGTGCGCCATAGGTTTGCTCGGCGGATTTGCCAAGGCTGGTTTCGGAAATTATTTTGCCGCTACGCCAATGTCTAAACTGGGTGTACTGAGGCACAAAGCCTTGATCATCTAATGCTTTGGTTAGGCCCAGCGCGCGCAGTACTCGCGAGCAGTTTGGACTCAGTTGAATGCCAGCGCCAACGTCAGAAAATTCTGCCGCTTGCTCAAACAAGATGACGGGAATTTGGTGCTGCGCGAGTGCAAGGGCGGTTGTTATACCGCCAATGCCACCGCCGACAATAAGGATGGGCTTAGTCTCCAATGTAGAGCGCCTGTTTAATCATTTGCATAAACTCCTGCACACGCTGTGTTAAAGGTGGGCTAAAGCGTCGGCTAAGATTGCCTCAAACCTCAATGGGTTCTGCACTTATATTTGCTGCAATGGCGTTGGCTTTTTTCGCTGCAACTAAATCCGGCACAATTTGGTCCAATTCGTCCATGCTCCAAACGCCGGTTTTCTTTTGGAATTGTTTGATGATTTTTGGCTGCTGCATAATGGATACACCGCCTCGGCCTGTGTGGAATATTTCCCCTGTAATGCCTGCGGCCTCTTCGCCAGCGATCCATGCGCAGATGGGGGCAATATGTTGGGGGCCGCCTGAGGCCATATCATCCTCTTCGACTTTCTCGCCGCGATTTTCGCGTAGTGGGATGGTCATGCGAGTTAGCGCGCCGGGCGAAATGGTATTGCTGGTGCAACCATACTTGGCAAGTTCCAGCGCCATGACTCTGGAAAATCCAGCAATGCCTGCTTTTGCTGCGGCGTAGTTTGCTTGACCGAAGTTACCGAAGAGTCCTGAGACGCTAGAAAAGTTGATGATTCTGCAGCCGGTTCTGTTTTCCGCTCGGATGTAGTTGGCAAACGGGCGGGTGCAGCAATAGTGGCCTTTTAGGTGTACGGCAATGACAGCGTCCCAATCGGCTTCGCTCATTTTAAATATGGTTCTGTCGCGCAGAATGCCTGCGTTGTTGACTAATATGTCCATGCCGCCAAAGTTGTCCAAGGCGCATTGAGTTAAGGCTTCGCCACCGGCAACGTCGGCTACTGAATCGGTATTTGAGGCTGCTTCGCCCCCTGCAGCGCGGATTTCCGCCACTACATCGTCGGCGATCATGGCGGTGCCGGTGCCGTCGGTATTGCCGCCTAAATCGTTGACCACAATCTTTGCGCCTTGGGCGGCCATAAGTAATGCGATTTCTCGACCAATGCCTCTACCAGCGCCTGTGACTACGGCAACTTTTCCTTCTAATCGACTCATCCTCTTCTCCTTGGCCTGTTCAGGCCTGTCTCGATGTGCGTGCGCTCTTGGATTTGAGCATAACAATTGAGTTCCCACTCCAGCTAGGATAGTAATACACGCTTTGAAGTAAGAACAAACCAGACATGTCGAATAATCAGCACGATTTAAGCACCCATCATGATCAATATGGCATTACTACTGCCGCCATGGTGAATGAAACATTTGCTCAAGGCGTAGAGCGCGGGGTGTTGCTTATGCGTCACTCAGCCAGAGAGTTCCGCCGCGATATACATGATCTTGAAAATCCGCTCACTGACCATGGCCGTGGCTTGGCAAAAAAGTTAGGTGAAAATTTGTCTGCGGGTATTAACTGCCGAGCCTACGCCAGCCCACCCCACCGTTGCATAGAGACCGGTGAGTTTGTTTTGGCGGGTGTGAACGCGCGTAGACAGGAGTCCGGTCTAGATTTGTTGAAAGGCGACAAGGCCCGACCGCTGGAAGCGCTGGGTGTGTTTTATGCCTTAGATCAAATCCGCATGTGGAAGGGCTTGAGGTCCGCAGGGGGCTTGACCAATTATATCCAAACTTGGTTTGACGGCGATATTGCGCCAGATGTCATGATGCGTCCACAGCAAGCCGTGGCCATGGTGTTGGAAGTGCTGCTGGGTAAGTTAGACGCCCAGCCCATTGAACCAGTTGAGGCAGGTGCTAAACAGTTAGATTTATGTGTCACCCATGACATGACCGTTTATACCGTGCGGCACGGCGCCGGTTTGGAATCGTTGTCTGCCGCGCCGGTGGATTTTTTGGACGGTCTATTACTTTATCGCCAAGGCGGCGTACTCATGCTGAAAAGTCACTACGGTACTTGTGTGGAAGTCACCGAGCAAATGTTGCTCCGCTAAGGTGTGATGCTGATGGGGGACTGTGGCGAGAGGCTGGGCTAAGGGAACGCTAGACCGCCTACTTGACCGGCATTTAGCCGGTCATTTCTTCTAACTCAATCCAACGCTCGGTTGCGGTATCTAGCTCTGCTTGAACTTCGGCGACCTCTTTCAACAGCGGTTCTGTTTCGCTAAAAGGTTTGTCGTAAAAACTCGGATCCGCCATGGCGCTCTGCAGGGTTGCTAGCTTTTGCTCTAGCTCTTCTATTTTCTTCGGCAACTGGTCCAGTTCACGTTGTACTTTATAACTGAGTTTTACTTTGCTTTTGGGCGCGGTGGCCTGGCTGCTGGTTGTAGGTATTTTTTCCGCGAGCGTTTGCTGGTCGGGTAAATCCGGTGTGTCGTTGATATTCAGCGATTTTCCACGCGCAGCCCAATCACTGTAGCCGCCCTGATATTCCACCACATTGCCGTCGCCCTCAAAGACCAAGGTACTGGTCACCACATTGTCCATAAAGTCGCGGTCGTGGCTGACAATAATGAGCGTTCCATTGTACTCAACCAACTTTTCTTCCAGCACTTCCAACATCTCTATGTCGAGGTCGTTGGTGGGTTCGTCTAAGACCAAAAAGTTATTCGACTGCGTAAACAGTTTCGCCAACAGTACTCTATTGCACTCGCCACCAGATAAGCGACTAACCGGGGTCATGGCGCGAGCTGCTGTGAAGAGGAAATTTTTCAAGTAGCCAACAACATGTCTGTCGACCCCATTAATGGTGATGTTGTCTTTGCCTTCGCCCACATTCCAAGCAACGCTCTTGTCCCATTCAAGTTCTTGCCTGACTTGGTCAAAGTAGCCAATGGTCAGGTTAGTGCCCACTTTTGAGCTGCCGGTGTCTGGGGTGAGCTGGCCCAAGAGTATTTTTAGTAACGTTGATTTACCCACGCCATTGTTGCCAATGATGCCAATGCGGTCTCCGCGCATAACGCGTAAGTTGAAGTCGTGCAGTAGTTCATTGCCGCCATAACCGTGGGTGACATTTTTCGCCTCAATGACTTTTTTCCCAGAGCCGTCAGCGCTGGAAATTTCGATCTTGGCTTTACCCTGTTGATTGAGGCGCCGCCCACGCTCTCGGCGCATGGCTTCCAATGCGCGTACTCGGCCCTCGTTGCGTGTTCTGCGCGCCTTAATACCTTGCCTGATCCAGGTTTCTTCTTGTGCCAGGCGCTTGTCGAACAACGCGTTGCGGGTTTCTTCCTCTTCGTTGGCTTGTTCTTTGAGCTGCAGGTAGTTGGCGTAGTCGCCAGGCCAAGAAATGATTTGGCCGCGATCAATTTCAACAATTCTGGTGGCCAGGCGCTGTAAAAATGCGCGGTCGTGAGTAATGAAAATAACGCTGCCTTGATAGCCTCGCACTTCGTGTTCCAGCCATTCAATGGTGGATATGTCCAAGTGGTTGGTGGGCTCGTCTAACAGTAGCAAATCGGGTTTGCACACCAGTGCGCGTGCCAGTGCCACTCTGCGCCGCCAGCCGCCCGACAACTCCGACATGTAGGAATCTCTCGGTAAGCCGAGCTGGGTGATAATTGCATCTACCTGTTGCTCAGGCTGCCAGCCACCCAGCGTGTCAATCCGCGACTGCATGACCTCCATTTCTTCAAGGTCTTTAGCAGTCTCCGCAGTGGCACTGATTTCGCTAAAACGTTCTATCAGCTCAATGAGCTCGCCCAGTCCTTGCTGAACCACTTCTAGAACAGTCAGGTTTTCCGCTGCGGGCAGCTGCTGCTCTAATACGCTTACGGTTAAATTATCTCTGCGGTGCATAACACCGGTGTCTGGTGGCACTTCGCCCAAAATAATTTTTAATAAAGTGGATTTGCCCGCGCCATTGCGACCAATGAGGCAGACGCGCTCGCCTGGCTCAATAGAAAAATTGGCGTCGGTCAATAAAGGGTAGTCACCAAAATGGATATTTAGGTTGTCGCAGCGAAGTAGAGTCATATGTGTAGGGTCTTTCTTTTGGCTTTTTGCGGGTCTTTTCGGCTTTTTTTGCGTTTCGGGCTGAATAAACAGCGCGGCAGTATATCCGTGCAACCTCGGGATAACTGTAAAAACTTGCGCTGAAGGCAAGTTTTATCTGCTTTGACGTTTGGGTTTGTCAGCCGTAGGTTGCCATCAGTCGCCTAATCCGCCGTCACGGTCAGCGTAGTGCGCTTTTTAGGCCAATGCCCTTTGTAATGATGACGCGCAGCTTTGGGGCACTACGTTTTCAATGACTACTTTTTCGCAGCCTTGAAAGGTCGAAAATGTATCTAAGGCTTTGGCTAATGCTCGGCACACTTGAGGCTGCATGTTCTCATCAACTTCAATGAATGCTGCATTCACCCGCAGTGTTTTTTCTGCGCGGAGGGCTTTGCAGTCTATCCGCCCAACCATTTGATCTTTGAATAACAGGGGCAGCGAGAAATACCCATAACGACGCTTTGCCGCCGGTACATAGCATTCTATGAGGTAGTCGAAAGCGAAAATATCAGTGAGCCGTTTGCGCTGAATGACTAAGTTGTCGAAGGGTGAAAGTATTTTTAAGTTTGGGTCTGCTGTGGGCAGAGGCCTGTCCATAAAATCCCTAGGGGCCAAGTATATTTCACCGTTGGGCAGGGTCAGTTCCACAAGATCATTGCTGGCAAGCCGGGCTTCAACCAGCTTTTTAATTTCCGCCCGTAACTGCACGCCTCGTCGGCCATAGGCAATGCTCTTGAAGTGCGCAATGCCATGGCAGGCGAACTGTTCATTGACTAAGTGCTTGGCCCACTCCTCGGCAGTGGGCTCTGTTAGATCTAAATTTTTGGGTAAGATACGCTCAGTTAAGTCATAGGTTTTTTGGAAGTTTTTGCGCGAAGAGATCATTAAGTCGCCTTCCAAATACAATACCTCAATGGCCTTTTTCGCGGGCTTCCAATCCCACCAGCCGGTCTTATTCTCACGGGTGTCCTCAAAATCTTTAGAGCCAAGGGGGCCTTCTGCTTCAATGCGCTTAAGGATGTTACCCATGAGCTTTCTGTCTTTGCTCCGTCTTTTATGCAACACGCCGTCGCGCACGGACTTTTTGTCAGGTAGCGAATAGCGAAAATCTTTCATGGGTAAGTAAGAGGCCGCGTGAGCCCAGTACTCATAAATCTTGCCGGCCTCTAATAGTTCATTGCTCATGTCCGGGTTGAAGCCAGGCACCCGCGATGACCAAGTGTGGTTATGTGCGCGCTCAATGACACTGATGCTGTCCAGCTGGATGTAGCCCAAGTGTTCTATTGTGGCCAATGCACCCGTTTGAGATTTGCCGAAAGGCTTGTTGTGGCCAAGGCCTTGAGCGTCGAGTACCAAGCGGCGCACTTTTTTAATATCAGTGGAGCTTTGTATTTTGATCATATTGGTAGCCGTCTTTAGGGTGCCCTGAGTTGATACAACAGTTATGGACTTCATCTAACGAAATTGTCAATGACTGCCGTACGGCATTTTAAACCGACTAACGGTAGCGGTGGCGGTAAGCGCCCTTTGATTGGGGTTTTAGTGGGGTGATTAGGCCACGGATATGTTGCCGCAGGGTTGCGGTTTAGTCACAATCAATGTTGTACGAATTCGAATCAATCCTATCTAGTTCTATCCATTTTAGAGGGTTACAAGATGACATCTTCTTTCACACGCTTGCTTAGTGCGCTAAGTTTTATTGCCATCATTTTTTCCCCTATTGCTCAGGCCGTGGCGCCCAATGCGGTAATTGCCGATGGCGGCATGGTGGCTTCACGATCTGCATGGGCTTCTCAAGTGGGTGCGCAAATACTAGATCAAGGAGGTAACGCGGTTGACGCTGCGGTTGCCGTCGGTTTTGCCTTGGCTGTGACTTATCCCTCCGCCGGTAACTTGGCAGGTGGCGGTTTCATGGTCATACACCTTAATGATGGCACCGTGATTACTAATGACCATCGCGAGAAAGCGCCCGCAGCCTCCACCAAAGACATGTTTTTAGATTCAGAAGGTAAGGTAGTAAAAGGGCTGTCAACTAAATCCCACCTTGCTGTCGGCGTTCCTGGCAGTGTGGCTGGGTTACTCAGTGTGCTGGAAAAATACGGCACTATGGATCGGGCCCAAGTCATTCAGCCGGCCATTGATCTGGCCGCCAACGGTATTTTACTAGATCGTGATTTGGCTGATGCATTTGCGCGCAGGCAGCCAGACTTTGCGCCTTACGCCGCCAGCCGAGCGGTATTCTCTAATGACGGAGAACTTTATGAAATTGGTGACCGTTGGATTCAAAGCGATCTTGCGCAAACTCTGATTCGCATCAGAGATAAGGGCAGGGACGGGTTTTATAAAGGCCGCACAGCTGACTTGCTGGTTGCCGAGATGAAGTCTGGTAACGGTCTAATTAGCCACAAGGATCTTGAGGATTACCAACCTCGTTGGCGTGAAGCGATTCGCGGCACTTATAAAGGCTACGAAATTATTTCTATGCCACCGCCATCCTCAGGCGGCATATTGCTAGTGCAAATGCTGAATATGTTGGAGGACTATGATTTGGGGGCCATGGGTTACGGCAGTTCTGAGGCTATCCACCTTATGATTGAGGCTGAGCGCCGCGCTTATGCAGATCGCGCCGAACACTTAGGCGATTCCGATTTTTACCCGGTGCCTGTTGCGCAACTGACCACCAAGGCCTATGCCAAAGAAAGGTTTGCTGACTTTGATCCGGCTAAAGCCAGTCTCAGTGAAAACATTGAGTCAGGTAAGGTGCCTTATGAAAGTTTAGAAACTACCCATGCATCGGTTATGGATGCCATGGGCAATGCGGTGTCTTATACAACCACGTTAAATTTGTCTTACGGCACAAAAATTGTCGCTGCCGGTACGGGCATGCTTTTGAATAACGAGATGGATGATTTTTCTGCCAAGGAAAACGAGCCTAACTTTTATGGTTTGATTGGTCGCCAAGCCAACGCCATCGAGCCGGGCAAACGGATGCTCAGTTCCATGACACCGACTATTGTGGTTAAAGAAGGTAAACCGCTACTGGTCACCGGTTCGCCAGGCGGCAGTACGATTATTACCACTACTATGCAGATTATTTTGAATGTGCTTGAGCACAAGATGTCGCTGTCAGACGCGGTGTCCAGCCCACGCTTTCATCATCAGTGGTTACCTACCCGGGTTATTTATGAACCCCAAGCGTTTTCTGCCGACACGCGCAGAGCGCTACAGCGCAGGGGCCATAACGAGTTGGTGCCGCTCCCAGGTACCTACCAAATTGGTGATGGTAACTCTGTGATGCGGAGCAATAAGGGCATTGAAGGCATGGCCGACCCGCGTAACGCAGGCACAGCAGCGGGGTCGTCTAACCGGGTAACGCCTGTGACTTCCACAAAGTAGGTCAACCGTAAACTGAATAGAGATTTAGATGAGTTCCATTCGACATACAGCGCGGACAATCATATTTGAGGCAGATACCCCAGCGGGTAGGTTTTTCGATGTCGCCCTGATTGTAGTAATTTTACTCAGCGTCATAGTTGTCATGTTAGATTCTATGGCGAACCTGAATAGCCGTTACGGCGAAATTTTGTATGCTCTTGAATGGTTTTTTACTATTGTTTTTATTATTGAATATGGTTTGCGCCTTTGGTGCATAGAAAAGCCTTGGGCTTACGCTCGCAGCTTTTATGGCATTGTCGATTTGTTCGGTATTTTGCCAACGTTATTGAGTTTGTGGCTGGTTGGTGCGCAGTATTTCCTAGTGGTTCGCGTACTGCGAGTGCTCCGAGTGTTCCGTGTTTTAAAAATGGCGCGCTATGTGGGAGAGGCTGAATTGATCGCTCAGGCGTTAACGGCTAGTCGGCGTAAGATTACTGTTTTCATAGCCAGTGCCTTGGCGTTGATGGTGGTCTTTGGCTCCTTTATGTATTTAGTAGAAGGTCATATCAACCCTGGATTTGCCAGTATTCCGCACAGTATTTATTGGGCGGTAGCCACTATGACCACTGTAGGCTATGGCGATATCGTGCCGGTGACTGGGCTTGGTCAGGCTGTGGCCAGTTTCATTATGATCATAGGCTACGGCATTATCGCTGTGCCCACTGGGATCGTTACTTTAGAGCTTAATGAGGCCAATAGACGTCAGGCGAATACCAAAACCTGCGCTGATTGTTCCGCTGAGGGCCACTCTCGAGAAGCCAGCTATTGCTGGCGTTGTGGTGCCCACCTTTACCGGCGTAAATCCGCGGTAGATGAAGGTGATCCAATGACCAGCATCGACTGACTTTTTTGTCGTTTCCCCAGTCTTTGCTTTTTTGCGCTCCTCGCATTCTCTAGGCCTAATGTTCAACTGAACCCGCTGAAAAAATATGTGCATCAATTCTGTGGGTCACCGTGAAATCACCCTTGGCCATTGCCTCTAACATTTCTGCATGTGCGGCATCGAATGCAGCGATCTCAGCCGCATTCATTGATGCACCCACGCCCCTAGATGCACGGATGCGTCCACGCCAGCTTTCTCTTGTAAACGGTGTTTCTACATCGTAGTAAAAGTATCCGCTGTAATGGAATTGCGGGTGCATGCCCGGATAGTTGGGGTAGGTGCGTCCACTGTAACTGTGGGCCTGCCACTTTGGGTTGTGGCGTAAAATCAATTGTTCGCTTGCCTTGGCAATATCACAGATCAACGGTAGCCAAGAAAAATGTGAAATCACCAACACGCCATTTGGCGTGAGCATTTTTAGGATGGCGGGTAGGGTTTTGTTAAGATCGAAGTACAAAAAGCATTGGTGGGCAGTAATGACATCAAAGCTGTTGTCCGCGAAGTCGGTGGTTTCGGCTGAAGCGGTTGCAAACTTTATGTCTAAATTTTCCTCAGCGGCCAAGGTTTGAGCCATTTTCACCTGCGTCTGTGAAATATCTGTGGCCCAAACCTCGCAGCCTTGGCGTGCCATTTGCCGCGCAATCACGCCGGTGCCTGTACCTAGGTCTAGGACTTTTTGCTCGGGCAGGCCAATTTCTAGCACTGCTAGTTTTTGGTAAAAGCTCTGTGGCGGGCCGGGCCGGTGCTCGGCGTAGTCGCGGGAGGTTTTGCCCCAATCTACACCAATGCCGCCATCTACCTCAGCGTTGCCCATATTTTTCGGCGTTTTGGCGCCTTTTGGCATGTCAAACATGGCAGCTCCTCTTTATTGCCCATTGGTAGTTGCAATCGCATTCTGGCTAACGCCGCACCGGCGGTGTAGCGTTAACTCGGCGGTGTGGGCTAGACCATTAATTCTGTGAGACTGTCGTTAGGGCGTCTTAGTTTTGCGGCTGTGCGGATTGTATTGACTGATATGCGGTTGAAAGTCACTGCCGCAGTGGATCCGTGGTGATTTGTGGATTAACTCAAAGTCGATCTTCGGGGCACGCTAGGTCTATAAAAAACGCTTAAATTCACGTACAATTTGCGCCGCTTTGGACTGTCTTAAAGTCCGCAATTTTTTTCAGCGTCTTATTCAAGATTTTGTGTAACAGAGGAGTAATCATACTGTGCTTGAAGCCTACCGAGCCCACGTCAGTGAGCGAGCAGAACTGGGTGTGCCACCCAAACCCTTAGACCCAGTAATGACAGCGGATTTGGTCGAATTATTGAAGTCTCCCCCAGCTGGCGAGGAAGAATTTCTTCTCGACTTGATCACAAATCGCATACCACCGGGCGTTGATGAAGCCGCTTACGTAAAAGCCGGATTTCTCAGCGCTATTGTTACCGGTGAAGCTACATCGCCAGTGATCGATGCGGAGGCAGCGGTAACTTTGCTTGGCAACATGCACGGTGGGTATAACGTCGCCACGTTGGTTGGCTTACTAGATAACCCAGCACTTTCCGCTCAGGCTGCTGAGCAGTTGAAGGCAACCATTTTGGTCTTTGATGCGTTCCACGATGTGGCTGCAAAAGCTGATGCCGGTAATGCAGACGCTAAAGGCGTGATGCAGAGCTGGGCAGATGCTGAGTGGTTTACTACCAATGATGCAGTGCCTGAAAGCATCAAGGCAGTAGTGTTTAAAGTGACCGGCGAAACCAATACTGATGACCTATCGCCTGCTCAAGATGCTTGGTCGCGTCCTGACATTCCTTTGCACGCCCGTGCCATGTACAAAATGACCCGCGATGGTCTGAGCCCTGAAGATCACGGCAATATTGGCCCAATGAAGCAAATTGAAGAGATGCGCAACAATGACCTACCTGTTGCCTTTGTTGGCGACGTTATGGGTACTGGTTCATCTAGAAAGTCTGCGACCAACTCAGTGCTTTGGTACTTTGGCGAAGACATGCCGGGAGTGCCCAATAAGCGTTCTGGTGGTATCTGCATCGGTGGCAACGTGGCACCGATTTTCTTCAACACCATGGAAGATGCTGGCGCGTTAGTTTTTGAAGCCCCAGTGGACAAGCTGGGCTTCGGTGACATCATTGAGATTCGCCCTTATGACGGCAAAATCTTGAGCGAATCTGGCGAAGTTCTATCTGAGTTTGAACACAAGTCAGACGTGATTCTTGATGAAGTCCGTGCTGATGGCCGTATCAATTTGATTATTGGTCGCGGCTTAACCCAGCGTACCCGTGAGCACATGGGACTGGCGCCTTCGGATGTTTTCCGTCGCCCAGAAGATGTGGCTGCTTCAAGCAAGGGTTATACCTTAGCGCAGAAGATGGTAGGTAAAGCGTGTGGGGTTGACGGTGTGCGCGCCGGCACCTATTGCGAGCCAAAGATGACCACCGTGGGCTCTCAAGACACAACTGGTCCTATGACTCGGGATGAACTGAAAGATTTGGCTTGCCTAGGTTTCTCAACAGACCTCGTCATGCAGTCTTTTTGTCATACCGCGGCTTACCCTAAGCCGGTAGACATTGATACTCAGCACAGCCTGCCAGATTTCATTATGAATCGTGGTGGTGTTTCGCTGCGCCCTGGTGACGGCATTATTCACAGCTGGTTAAACCGCATGTTGCTGCCTGATACCGTAGGTACTGGCGGTGATTCCCACACACGCTTCCCAATGGGCATTTCTTTTCCTGGTGGTTCAGGCTTGGTGGCATTTGCAGCAGCTACAGGGGTTATGCCCTTGGATATGCCAGAATCTGTATTGGTGCGTTTTAAAGGTGAAATGCAGCCAGGTATCACGCTACGTGACCTCGTGCATGCCATCCCGTACTACGGTATCAAGGAAGGTTTGTTAACGGTTGAAAAGAAGAATAAGAAGAACTTTTTTTCAGGCCGAATTTTGGAAATTGAAGGGATTGATTCACTCACCGTTGAGCAAGCTTTCGAGCTTTCTGATGCTTCTGCCGAGCGTTCAGCTGCGGGTTGCACCATTAAGCTTGGCGAGGACTCTGTTGCCGAGTACTTGCGCTCTAACGCAACCTTGTTGCGCTGGATGATTGCTGAAGGCTACGGCGATGTGCGTACCCTTGAGCGCCGGGTTCAGAAAATGGAAGAGTGGCTTGCCAACCCTACATTGATGAGCGCCGATGCTGATGCAGAATACGCAGCAGTCATTGAAATAGATTTAGCTGATATCAAAGAGCCTATCGTTTGCTGTCCAAACGACCCTGATGATGCTCGTTTATTATCAGACGTTGCCGGCGACCCAGTTGATGAGATCTTTATTGGTTCTTGTATGACCAATATCGGTCACTTCCGCGCAGCAGGTAAGCTACTTGATGAAGCTGAGGCGGTTAATTCACGCTTTTGGATTTGTCCCCCAACACGTATGGACGCACATACGTTAATGGAAGAAGGCTACTACAACATTTACGGTCGGGTGGGTGCGCGTACAGAAATGCCCGGTTGCTCACTATGCATGGGTAACCAAGCCCGGGTGCTAGCTGGTGCAACGGTAATTTCTACCTCAACTCGAAACTTCCCAAATCGTCTAGGCGATGGCGCGAATGTTTATTTAGCGTCAGCTGAATTGGCATCTGTGGGCGGTATTTTGGGTCGTCTGCCAACACCCGCTGAGTATATGGAGTACGCAACAAAGATCGATTCTATGTCGGCGGAGGTTTATAGATATATGAACTTTGACCAAATTGAGTCGTTCCACAATGCCGCGGAGCAAGGCAAGTTAATTGCCGCGCAGCAGATTGTTGAAGTGTCCTAAGACCCTTCGCAATAAGTGATATCTGTCACCGCACTGTTTGATTTTTCAAGCAGTGTGGTGGCGTCTTGCACACGCCGCTCGCGGCTACTTTACCTCTCGCAAGTTTGACCCTCATAATTTTGTCCTGACCCCACCCAACTGTATTTGCTGGCCTCTTGTCAGGTTGTCGGGTTTGTGGCGTTTGCATAGTTTAGAATTTACAACCGTTATCGCTGGACCTTTGTATATGTCGCACCCTCCAAAGACCGAGCTGCCTCAGAGTGTTATTTTTGATATGGACGGCACTCTATTAGACACCGAAGTCCTTGCTCGTAAGGCCTTTGCTGCGGCAATTGTGGCTTGCGGGTTTCCCTACGATGCGAGTATTTATGATAGATGCCTAGGTACCACCCACCACACCACACAAACGGTTCTTGAGGCAGCCTATGGATCTGAGTTCGATATTGATGAGTTGCATGTTCATTGGACTAAGCACTTCGTTGAGCAGGCCCAAAAGCATCCGATAAAAATTAAGCCCGGCATATTACAAGTGCTGCAAGCCCTACAGGCTAAGGGTGTACCCATGGCCGTGGCCACCTCGAACAAGCGCTCAGTGTGTGAGGACGCTCTAGCCAAAGCGGGTATAGCGGACTATTTCCAGCATTATGTTTGTGCTGGCGAGACAGCCAACTCCAAGCCCGCTGCAGACCCTTACCTTGCCGCTGTCGCGCTATTGAATACTGACCCAATGAAATCTTGGGGCGTAGAAGATTCAGATGTAGGCACGCTGGCCGCCGTGCGCGCAGGATTACGGGTTTTTCAGATACCCGACGAGCTGCCGCCAAGTGCGGCTACGCGCGCCCTGGGACACCAGATCTTAACCAGCGCCGAAGAATTGCTGCCGCTTATCTGAGTGTAAATGCTCGCAAACGTGGGTTAGCGCTTTTTAACAAGTCGGCTTAAATGGGTTGCTTAAACGAGATAGGCAGGGTGCTGAGCTATTAATGCAGGCCACAAAAAAACCGGGTCAGTGCCCGGTTTAGAGAACCTTTAGGCCAGCTTCAAGATGGAGGCTGGGCCAAAACTTCTAGTCAGCACTTAAGCCTACAAGCTGGGAAGCCGTAAGCTCTAGCGCACTGGCCACACGGTTGAAGAACGCAACTTCATGATCGCTGACTCTGCCATCTGCGTGAATAACCGTTTCCAATGCGCGTATTGTCTCAAGGCGCGCAGTAGTGGTGAGTTTGCGTGAGCACTTATTTAGGTAACGCTCCAACGGGGCAGCTTCATAAAGTTTCGAATTTGCCGCTACTCGAACATTGGCGTTGGTGAATTTTTTGCCGGTGTATTCAAGTAACACCTCTTTAACCTTGTCTACTTCAACATCTTTGATATTGGTGTCCGATGCTGTTGCGCGCGCTAGGGTCATCAACATGACCTCTTGGGCCAGTATCTTTTGCTCAGGCTTAGTTAGCGCCTTGCCTCCAAAGAGTTTTTTGACGCCGGATAGTTTAACGATGCTCATTAACAAGTTCTCAATAGCTAAATTCGGTCGCCAGTATAACTGAAACTGCGCGGGGAGCACCGTATTAAGATGGCACCACTTATGCGGATTTTTGTAGCGTTTGTCTGAACGCAGTTTTGATGCAGGTCTAAACAATAACCTGTTGCCGCGTAAGCTCAACTGCTGCGTTTGCGATAATAACTCAGGTGAGGTGCCGCGCTAGATCATGTAACCTGCTCGCTAGTAGTGGGTTTACTGCGTCGGTTGATGTTGACCGCAATGTTTTGACCACGCCAACGGCAGGCTGTAAAGGTCAGCCTTAAAAGTAGGATTAGAAAAGTAATGATCAGCACGGGTAAACCGATAATAAGCGCAACTTTTTACACCTTAGTCTTGGCGTTGCTGTGGCTCACGCCCCTATCTAGCAATGCTGAATACCAAGCGCCGAGAAATTTTTTTGGTGATCCAGACCTTCAAGGTACTTGGACTAATGCCACATTAACCGCGCTGCAAAGACCCGACGAATTCGACAGCCTGGTCGTATCCCCTGAGCGTGAACGCGAAGTCACCCAGACTCGTGAAGATCTGTATGAAGACATAGATAACCCAAACAAGGCAGACGGTAAGCTGGACAGCGGTGGGGATGTAGGCGGCTACAATACCTTTTGGTTTGACGAAGGCGACCGCATGGCCAGAGTGGATGGTGAAATTCGCTCCTCCCTAATTGTGTATCCGCAAGACGGCAAAATTCCCTATCGCACCTCTGCCTATTGGTCCATGGCGAAAAAGTTCAGCCAAATGATGTTTCGCTATGACGGTCCAGAAGTACGCCCGTTAGGCGAGCGGTGTATTGTTGGCTTTGGTTCTACGGGTGGTCCGCCAATGCTGCCGGTGCTGTACAACAACAATTATCAGATTGTGCAAAATAAAGATACGGTGATGATTTTGGTTGAGATGAATCATGACGCGCGCACAGTACGCATGAACAGTCAGCACCCGCCCGCGCATGTAAAGAAATGGCTGGGCGATTCTATCGGTTGGTGGGAGGGCGATACCTTGGTGGTTGAAACCACCAACTTTCATCCGGGTCAAAGTGCGCGAGCGGGTATTCGCAACCAGTTGATCAGCTCCGATGCGTTAAAGGTAACTGAGCGTTTTACTCGGGTTTCTGACCAAGGCATTAAGTACGAATTCGCCATGGACGACCCCGCGGTATATTCCGAAGTTTGGCGCGCTGAGATGCCCATGCGCAAAAGCACGGATACCATTTATGAGTACGCTTGCCATGAGGGCAACTACGCAATGCCGGGCATTTTGGCTGGCGCCAGACTGGCGGAAGAGGAAGGGCGAGCGGGTGGTTTTATGGAAACCCTTGCAACTTGGATTGGTGACTATTAAATCTAGCGTTTTTAGTCAAATTTGTCTCTTAGTCGCTTTTTAGCTTGCAATGCTAGGTCGCCGCCATCGCTTACAGTACCCCTTCACTTAGCTGTTTGCTTCCTAAAAATCATTTGTTGCCCAAGCGAATTCACCTTGGGTCAGAGAGTTGTCGTCATCCATGGATTTTTCGCTACTGTACTTTTTTATTCCTGTGTTTTTTGTAGTCTCTATTACCCCGGGGCTGTGTATGACCTTGGCATTGACTATGGGCATGAGTATTGGCCTGGGTAACACCATGAAAATGATGGTGGGCGAACTCAGCGGGGTGCTGCTTGTGGCCGCGGTTGTGGTGGTGGGCGGTGGCGGCATTATCGCCGCTAATCCGCTGCTACTGGTGGTTTTTAAGTATGTTGGCGGCGTTTATCTAATTTATGTTGGGCTGCTAATGATGCGCTCGCAAGGCGCCATGGCGGTAAAGCCGGATGGCACGGCTTCTTTTGATTTAGATTTTTTTAGCTTAGCCGGCCAAGGTTTCATAACTGCGGTAGCCAACCCCAAGGGCTGGGCTTTTTTTCTCGCCATGACTCCAGGGTTTATAAATTATGATATTGCTCTAGGTCCGCAAATGATGGCCTTGGTGAGTATTATTCTGATCATCGAATTTACCTCACTGATGCTCTACGCCGCCGGCGGACAGGTGTTGGGTAAGCTGTTGCTCAACAGCGATAATGTGCTGTTGCTTAATCGTGTGGCGGGATCGTTGATGGTGTGCGTAGGTGTTTGGTTAGCGATGAGCTAATGGTCATTTAGAAGGGCTTGAGTCTAATGTCTTTTTTAAAAGTCGTTATCAACGTTTTTTAGGCTTTCTGTTACGGCTTTCTATTCCGGCTTTTTGCTCGGTGCGCCAAACAAAGCTTGCAACTCAGCCTTGGCTTTTTCTTCCGCACTTAAAGGCTGTTCAGCGTTCACCTGGTGGGTAGTTTCTTCTGCATCAGCACTATGTTCTGAGTCATCTGCTGCGTTGTCGCGGTCATTGCCAAAGAGCGCATCGAGTTTGGCTTTGGCCTCACTGCCTGAGGTCTTGCGGGTAGGTTTAAATGCATTGTTATTCCCATGCCAGTACTCGCAGAAGTTTGCGTTCTCTTTTTGCATGGGCGGTTCGGCCCTGTCGTCAAGGCAGCGCGAGGCATTTTGTGGATCGAAATGAATGCACAGCCGACAACAATGTAACTCTTCAAAGCACTTAGGACATTGGTTGTGACGAGAAATTGGCTGGGGCAGGGCTGCAAGATTTTCCCCGCAATTCCAACAAGCGAGTTCAGTCATATGTTGTTAGCGTCTTTTTTCATATAGTTTTGCTGCTAGCAATTTAGCCGGAGCCTTACTTTGCGTAAGCCCAAGTTTTGATCAAGTGGTGGGCGATGGCTTGGGCGCCAGGTACGCGTAAGTCGGGGTTAGTGCCCTCAAGGCCTGCTCGTGCTTCCGCTCTGCTAAACCATGCCACATCTGCCATCTCGGTAGGGTCTATGACGATATCGTGGTCCAAGGCGATGCCTTGGCAGCCGATCATGAGCGATGAAGGGAATGGCCACGGTTGTGATGAATGATAAGTGACATTGCCCACTCGAATGCCTGCCTCTTCAAACACCTCGCGCCTCACAGCCTCCTCTAGCGATTCTCCCTGATCGACAAAGCCGGCCAGTGCCGAGTAAAAATTACTGGTGGCCATGCGCCCTTGTGATTTACCCAGCAGACATCTGTCGCCATCTATCGCATCTTGGATCAACATAATCGCCACGGGGTCCGTGCGTGGAAAAATATGTCGCGCACATTGGTCACAGTGGCGTACTAGCCCGCCGCGGCCCATGCGGGTGGGTTGGGCGCATTGCGCGCAATAGGGGTTGCGTTTATGCCAGTCCAAAAGCGCTCGGGCTTGACTGACAATGCCAGCCTCAGCGACGCTCAGCGTGCTGGCAGCTACTCTGCAATCGGTGAAGGTGAAATCATTGCTAGCGCTGTCAGCATCGTCCAAGGATAGGTTCACTGCAAAGTGCGGGGCATCGTCTAGTGTGCCCAAAAATACTGGGTCAGCGGCCTGCTCTGGCAGGTGAGCTAACGCGCACCAGTGCAATGCTCCCGTATCCAAAGTTGCTACTTTGAGCTTGTTGAAGGGTAAATACCTGGCTGCCTCTGAAGCGGCTAAGGCGGTAATGGTTTGCTCGTCGCGGCGTAAATGTTGACCGCGGTCCAGCGGGTTACCGGCAAATGTATGGGTGAAGTTTTCATAGGTGTTTTGCATGGGTAGATACTAGCAACCTTGTCGGCGTTCATCAGCACTTGTGATTGTAAATTACAATTCACAAGATGCTGCAACTGACCCAAGTCCGGCGTTATATGCCTAGTGCTTTAGATAGTGCTTTAAATTAAGCTGGAAGAAATAATGTTTTAGCGATTTCCTGTGGTGTCACGAATGCTGATCTTTGGGGAGCGAAGTAGACGATGGAGAAACCATGATTGAACGTATTCCTTTTGGCAGTACTGGCCATACCAGCAGCCGGGCTATTTTCGGTGCCGCAGCACTAGGCGCAATGAACCAAGCCCGTGCAGACAAGACCATTGCCAAGGTTGTGGAAGCTGGCTTGAATCATTTTGATGTGGCCGCCAGCTATGGCGACGCCGAACTGCGCTTAGCGCCTTGGCTAAAAGACAATCGCCAGAGCATATTTTTGGCCACCAAAACCGGCCACCGCACCTATGCTAAAGCCCGTGAAGAATTACATGCCTCACTAGAGCGCATGGGCGTAGATCAGGTGGATTTAATCCAGATGCATAACTTGACTCATGAGAATGACTGGGAAGTGGCTATGGGGCCTGGTGGCGCACTAGAGGCTCTGATTGAAGCACGCAATGAAGGTTTGGTGCGCAACATTGGGGTCACGGGACACGGTACCTACGCGCCGGCAATGCACATGCGCAGCCTAGAAACTTATGCCTTTGATTCCATTTTGGTGCCTTACAGTTACGCAATGATGTGCGTGCCGCAGTATGCTGATGATTTTGAAAGCCTGTATCAGATGTGCCAAGCACGCGGCGTGGCCATGCAAACTATCAAGGCCATTGCAGCGCGTCGTTGGAAAGACGAAGACACGGAAAAGAAATTTAGCTGGTACCGCCCAATAACCGACGCGCAAGCGATGAAGCGCGCCATTGACTTTGTGCTGGTCCGTGACGGGTTGTTTGTGAACACCAGTAGCGATGCTACATTAATGGACGTTGTATTAGAGTGTGTGGCCGAGCCCGTTCAGGCAGTGGATGTTGAAGCTTTAGAGGCGGATGCGCAAAATTTAGGTATTGAGCCGCTGTTTGTCCGTGATGTATCAGATGATGTGGTGATTAAATCTTAGGCGGATTGGATCGCAGAAGTTTTTCTAAAGTTAAGGAAGCCTGTCAGCGGGCATGCAAGTAGGGGAGAGAGAGCATGAGTGATTGGAAAGTAACTCGATTAGCTGGGGCGTTAGGGGCTGAAATTACTGGTTTCAACCTAGCTGGCGCAAGCGGAAAAGATATCGACAAAGTCAAGGCGCTGTTGCTTGAGCACAAGGTGATCTTTTTTCCTGGTCAGTCTATTGATATTGAAGAGCACGTTGCCTTGGGTCGTCAGTTTGGGCAGATCGAATCTCATCCGAACTTAAAGAACCCGTTTACTCAGCACCCGGAAGTGTTTGAACTTGCGGCAACCCACGGTGGTGTTGCGGACGAGTGGCATACCGATATCACTTTCCAAGAATCACCGTCCATGATGTCCATTCTGCATATGGTCAAATGCCCGGAAGTGGGTGGCGATACCATGTGGACGAGTCTCAGTCAGGCCTATGACGAATTGTCCGAGCCGATGCAAAGCTTGTGTGAAGGCTTAAGCGCATTGCATGACGCGCACCCGCATAACCGTCCTCAAGATATGGCCGTGCACCCAGTAGTGCGCGTGCACCCTGAGACCGGTGCCAAAGCCTTGTACGTGAACGAGCACTTTACTCGCCGCATTGTAGAAATGAATGCAACAGAGAGCCGTGTGATTTTGGACTACTTGACCGAATGGGTGAAGAACCCGCGTTTTACCGTGCGTTACAAGTGGACGCCGGGCACCATTGCGTTTTGGGACAACCGCTGCACGCAGCACTTTGTGCTCAATGACTTTGAAGGCGAGCGTATTATTCAGCGTGTCACCGTAATGGGCGATGAGGTCAAGGCCGCAGCGGCGCCTCAATGGGAACCTTGGGTGCGCGATGGTAGGGCGTCTGCGACTACGCGCCTAGACCGGCAGCTTAATTCTTATATGAAGGCGAAGAGAGCCAAGCTCGAAGCGGTTTAGGTATTGCCCCGCCTAGCCAGGGCTGTGAATATTGACCACCTGAATTTGCTCTGGCTTTAATCCCTCGTTGAGAGAGCCGGAGCGAAAGCCCCCCATGTCCATGGCAACAAAACGATAGCCCAGTGCTTGAATGCGCTTTTGTATGTCTGCGTGGTGGGTGACTGCCAGCGGAAACTCTTTGGGTAATATTTCTAGCCGAGCAACCTCGCCGTGATGACGCACCCGGTACTGACTGAAGCCTAAGTCTGCCAACACATCCTCGGCGGCCTCCACTTGCGCTAAAAGGCTTTGATTAATGGCAGTGCCGTAGGGGAATCTACTCGACAAGCAGGCAGCCTGTGGCTTGTCTGCATTTTCCAGTCCCAGTTCATGGGCGAGGGCGCGGATGTCTGCTTTATGAAAGCCTGCTTCTACCAAAGGCGATTTAACATGGTGATCGTCCGCTGCAATAAGCCCAGGCCGGTGGTCGCCTAAGTCGTCCAAATTAGTGCCGTTGAGTATGACCGCGTAATTTTGTGCTTGAGCAATTTGCGTAAGCTCAGTATAGAGCGAGGTTTTGCAGTGGAAGCAGCGGTTGGTGGGATTGGCGCGGTAGTCAGATTTACTCAACTCATCTGTGACAATGACTTGATGGGCTATGCCCCAATCATCGCCCAACTTTTTTGACAGCTCTAAATCCGTACGCTTGAGGCTGGCGGAGCCAGAGGTCACCGCCAATGCTTTTTCGCCAAGTACCTGCCCAGCAACATAAGCCACCAACGAGCTGTCTATGCCTCCAGAGAAGGCCACCACAACGCTGCTATAACTGCGGATATTGTCCTGCAATGTCAGATATTTGCTTGCTAGATCGGCGTCCATGTTTATTCCCAGTTCACTGTTTATACATTTACAGGCGATTTATTCGGTTGGCTAAAAACCCTGCCCCGAAGCCATTGTCTATATTGACCACGCTCACCCCTGAGGCGCAACTGGTGAGCATGCCCAGCATTGCCGCCACACCTTGAAATGCCGCGCCATAGCCCACGCTAGTAGGCACCGCAATGACCGGCTTGTCTACAAGCCCCCCAACAACACTGGGTAGCGCGCCTTCCATACCGGCAACCACTACTAGTACGCGTGCTTGTCTTAGGTCCTCTACGCGAGCCAATAGCCGGTGTAGACCTGCCACCCCCACATCATAAATACGCTCAACGCGGTTGCCGTAGAACTCTGCGGTTTGGGCTGCCTCTTCTGCCACAGCCATATCAGAGGTGCCTGCGCTGACCACGGCAACAGTGTGCTCGGATGATTCTACCTCTTGGCTATGCCACCAGAGTAATTGAGACTGTGGGTCGTAGTGCGCTTGGCTTGGAATATTGTTGAGTAAGGCGTAGTTGTCCGCTGTTAGCCGTGTGACTAAAACATTGGATTGTTGCGCCACCATACTGGCAACAATGTCAGAAATTTGAGCGGGCGTTTTGCCAGCACCAAATATCACTTCGGCGGCGCCCGTGCGCGTTTGTCTGTCCGTGTCGATCACGGTATGACCTAAGTCTTGGAAATATTCACCGCGCAGTAATTGCTGAGCCTCTTCGTTAGAGATCTCGCCGTTTTTAAATTTTTCCAGAACGTCGTTAATGGCCATGTTATGACTGCTGCCTAATTTGCTTGTAACTTACTTATTCGCGCTCATGTTAACTCCGTCGGGCTTTATAGCGCTTCGAACAATCCTGCCGCGCCCATACCTTTACCAATGCACATAGAAACAATGCCGTACTTTTTATTGCGGCGTTGCAGTTCTCTGAGCAGGCCTCCGGTTAAGCGCGCGCCAGTCATACCAAATGGATGACCTATGGCAATGGAGCCGCCGTTAACGTTGTAAATGTCCGGGTCAATGCCCAAGCGATCTCTGGAATATAAACACTGGCTGGCGAAGGCTTCATTAAGCTCCACCAGATCTATGTCGTTCAGGCTAAGGCCCTTGTATTGCAGTAGCTTTGGAATGGCGAAAACGGGACCAATACCCATTTCGTCAGGCTCGCATCCAGCGACAGCAAAGCCGCGGAAATAGCCCATCGGCGTGACGCCCAGCTCAATGGCTTTCCTCTCAGTCATTAACAGCACCATAGACGCGCCGTCAGAGAGTTGGGAGGAATTGCCAGCAGTGACGCTGCCACCTTCTTCAAAGGCAGGGCTGAGTTTAGTTAGTCCATCAAGGGTGGTGTTGGCGCGATTGCATTCATCTCTATCAACAGTGCCTTCTACTATTGTTGTGGCTTTGGTTTCTTTATCGACAACTTTCTCCCACTGCACAGTCATAGGCGCTATTTCATCTTTGATATAGCCCGCAGCCTCGGCTGCGGCGTAACGCTGTTGACTGCTCAGTGCATAGGTATCTTGCGCTTCGCGGGTGACTTGGTAGCGGCGGGCGACCACTTCAGCGGTGTTGCCCATAGCCATGTACATGTCCGGTTTTTCGCTCATTAGGCGCGGGTTTTCTGCAAACTCTCCCGGGGTGCCTCGGCTTAAGCCGGTGATAGATTCCACGCCGCCGGCCAGCATTATTTCTGCACAGCCACTATTGATTTGGGTTGCGGCAATAGCAATAGAGTTGAGGCCAGAAGAGCAGGCCCGGCTAATGGTAGTGGCCGGTACGGTAATGGGTAATTGGGATAAGGCCACAGCATGTCTGGCAACGTTGCCAGACTGCTCGCCAATTTGACGCCCGCAGCCCAAGACTACGTCGTCTACTTGGGCAGGGTCTAATTGAGGATTTCGTGCCAGCAGTGCATCAATACAATGCGCCACCAAATCGTCGGATCGGGTCATATTGAACGTTCCGCGATGGGATTTTGCCAACCCCGTACGTATGCAATCAACTATAACTATATTTTCCATCTGCCTTTCCCCTAAAACGTTCTTGGGGAAAACCATAGCCGAATTAGCTAGTTTGAACCAACGATCTTTGCCTCTTTAAGTGCGGAGATTTCAGCCTCACTAAAGCCAGATAGCGCCAAGATTTCGTCAGTATGCTGACCAATTGATGGCGCTGGGCCTTGGGGTTTCACATCTGCCGTGGCAAATCGCATGGGGATGTTCACTGTGGTGTAAGGGCCGTGCTCGGGGTGTTCGATTTTTGGGAACATACCAATTTCCACCGCGTGGGGGTCCTGGGGTACCTCGTGTAGGCCCATTACTGGTCCCCAAATTAAGCCCGCGTCGTCAAATATTTTGCCCCATTCGTCGCGGCTCTTCTTTGCCAGTTCAGCATCAAACAGGTCAATGAGTGCGCCCATATTCTTGTAACGGGCCGACGGATCAACAAAGCGCTCGTCGCTTAGGAGTTGTTCTAAACCGAGACATTTTGCGACCCGTGGCCAATAGGCGGCGTCTGGCATCATATTGAAAACCACCCAATTGCCGTCGCCACATGGAAAGCGGTTTGCGCAAATGGCGAGCATTTGGTGGCGTGGTCTGCGTCTTACTGGCGCGTGATCCATGGCTGTTACCGAGTAGTCGGTGGCTTGAGTCCACACCGCTGTTTCGTACAACGACGTTTCAACCACCTGTCCTTTGCCGGTTTTCTCTGCCATGCGTAGTGCACCAAGAATAGCGCCTACCATTGCAAGGCCAGTGGTGTGATCGCCTTGGGCGGGGCGCGCCATTGGTACTACCCCGTCGTCGCCTTCCCGTGATGAATCATATAAACCCGAGCGCCCAAAAAAAGCGGTGACATCGTAACCGGGCCGCCATGCGTCTTGGCCAGTGGTGCCGTAGCCGGTAAGGGTGGCGTGGACGATTCGTGGGTTGATTTTGAACATCTCCTCGGGACCGAGACCGAATTTTTCTTGGCGTGCAGCCAATAAGTTACACATAAAGATGTCTGCTTTAGCGGCGAGCTTGCGCACTAGATCTGCACCTTCAGGTTGGTCTAGTGCGATAGAAATAGACCGCTTGCCGCGGTTATCGACATCGAATTGAAAATCATAGTCTTGTAGCCCTTCGGCAAGGTCAGGGTTTTTTACGGGTCGACCCATTTGTCGCATGGGGTCGCCTGAAAGCGGCTCAATCTTAATGACCGTGGCTCCCATGTCGGCCAAAACCGCTCCAGCACTTGGCGCAGCCATCCAGTTATCAATTTCTAAAATTATGATGTCATCTAACGGTGCAGCCATGTCCAAGTCTCTATAAATTCGAAACACGGATTACAACCAAGGGGGCTGCCTGGTGCAAGCATTTATGTGAGTTCTTATGGCGGTTTCGGCTAAATGTGCTCTGGGTCGAGGATTTTTAGCATGCGTTTCAGTGCAAAGTGACGGTAGCTTTGCCTGATTAATGCTTCAGTTTCGTCCAAGTCCATTGCTTTATGGATGTCTAATTCAATCCAACCGTTAACGCCAGTGTATTTGGGAATGCTGAACCGAGCGTCAAATGTGTAGGTTGCTTGGTGCTCAACGCCCACCCACGTGCTCAGTTTTAGCCGACCACTGCGAAAGTGTAGGGTGCAAAAGTTTTTTTTGCCGGCTCTGAAGCAAGGGGCACCAAATTGATCACCTTGTTGGGTTTCCGGCAGGCTCAGGCAATAGTCGGCGATGTCTTGTAGGTGCTGTGCGGGAATAGGCATGGCGAAAGGGTCTAGCTCTTCAATGGGCAAAGATTCGGTGGGTGGCTCAATCTCTATCGGTGGACCAAGGTCTGGGAGCAACTTCTTGGGTGCTTTATGGCTGTAGGCTCTTTGAATGAGCTTGGCTACGGTGGTCCAACTTAGGTCCTTATTGAGGTCCATGCCCAGCCACCCAGCTGGCCCGACATAGGGTGGAATATAGAAATGCTCTGGCTCGTTTTGCGCGTAATACTCTTGATCGCCAGGTGGTGAGTTCAGCCACAAGCCAATGCGACCATCGCCATGATGATTGACCACGAAGATGGCGAAGGTTTTCTTATTCACCCTAAAATTAGGGTTGCCGCGACTAGACACCTCGTCGCTTGCAGGCAGGCTGAGACATATTTGTCGCACCGCATCACGGATGTTTTTTGCCATCGTCATTTCTCCGTGGCGGATGCTTTTCTAGCATCCAGCCCAGTTAGCCCTCACTAATTCCGGGCATGTTCTAAATGTAAAAGGCCGCTTTTGAATCATTCTGAGATTCTCCAAGTGGCCCGTGTTAGGATAGAGGCTTTCGGGTCGCGGTTAAACTTTTGCAGGAATTCAATCGAGCCAACGGTTCTCAATCGACGACGGGTGCGAAATATTTTTACGGCTGGCGTATGGTACTGGTCGCATTCTGCGTCGACTTTGTCGCTGTCGGCTTCTTCTTTTACTCCTACGGTGTGTTCTTTAAAGCCATTGCTGAAGACTTTGGCGGGTCGCGCTTGGGTATCGCCTTTGGCCTCACCGTCACCAATATTGTTGGCGCAATTGCAGCGCCTTATGTGGGCCGCGCATTAGACAAATACCCTTTGAAGCACGTCATGGGTGTCGGAGCTTCCTTTATGGCCGTGGGTTTTCTGGGCCTTTCCCTCGTCCGCAACCCAATCGAGTTTTACCTGGTGCTGGGCATATTTGTCGGCTTTGGCGCCAGTAGCATGGGCAGCTTGGCGACCAGCAAACTGGTTGCTAACTGGTTTGACCGCCGCCGGGGTACCGCGCTGGGTATTGCCGCAGCCGGGGTATCATTGTCTGGCGTGATCATGCCTTACATCAGCGCAGAGCTAATTAACAACTACGGTTGGCGCGAAGGTTTTTTAGTCTACGGCCTGTTTACCCTACTTGTTGTGCTGCCTATGGTGCTACGTTTTGTGGTCTCCCGACCCGAAGACATTGGTATGCGCCCAGACGGCGCTATGCCCATTGCGGTCAATCCTGGCGCTGAACTTGCGGTACCCAAACCACGCCTAGCTATGCGTGATGTTTCTCGTGAGCATAACTTCTGGGTCATTGTGCTCACTTTCTCGCTGATCTTTTGCTGTATGGGTGCAACGCTTACCCACATGATTCCCCGCTTAACAGATAACGGCTATTCATTGGTTCAAGCCTCATTAGTGATGTCTCTATGTGCGGGCTTTGGTGTCACGGGCAAACTCAGTTTTGGTTGGTTGGGTGACCGGCTTTCGCTGCGCAAGGTGATGTCTATTGTCATTGTTATGCAATTTACCGGTCAGTTGCTGATGTACCTTTCTGTGGATTTAGTTGTCTTTGCTATTGGCGCATCACTTTTTGGTTACGGTGTGGGAGGGGTGGTGCCTATGCACGGGGCAACTGTGGGCAAAACTTTTGGTCGAGAACGCTTTGGTGCTATTTTGGGGTTGATGCGACCCGCTATGCTGCCTATTCAAATTCTTGGAGTGCCTTTTGCAGGGTGGGTGTATGACGTAACAGGTTCTTACGCCAATGCGTTTGAAGCGTTTTTGGGCATCTATCTGTTAGCAGCCATTGCGTTGTCGTTTTATCGCCAGCCCCAAAGCAACGTTCAATAAAGCTCTCGTTTTTCAGATCACCGCCTGCCTAGGTTGAAAGTTATAGCTATATCGAGATGGATACTCAGTTGATAGCCACATTAGTCACAGACAGGTGCGTTCTAGGTGAGCTGTTAGCAGGTAGCGCTAAAAGAAACTCGCTTTCAACAGTTGGATTTGCACATCACCATCCCCCTCGCAATGAATGCGCACAGCGTCAGGTAGAACATGGTCTGCAATGTAAGGCTCGAAGCTGACTCGAGTGAAGGGCGCAATGTCCTTAATCTCCAAATCTACCGAATAGCCTTGGACCACCGGCAAAACTGTCACCGCGTCCGCATTGGGGAGTAAATCTTCAAGCTCTCGGGTCAACTCTTGTTGGCTGCCCCTAGACGTATAAATGCCCTTAATGAGGTATCTAAGTTGGCACTGAAGTCGTTCGTTTCCGCGCTCTGTCAATCCTGGCTCCGTATCTGATTTGCCGCAAAACTTGTGTTTACTACCGTTGATTCCAGTCGGTGTTTTGCGCGATGCATTTTGTCGGTTAGGGTCCGACGGCTGATTTTAACGTCCGCATTAAAGCAGCTACCCTGTTATGCAAGCAATGGAAGAATGAGCGGACGTGCAAATGGAGGTGTCCGCGAGGTGTTGCTGAAGGAAAATCGCGCCTTGTTTGTGTCTGCCTCATGGGAGTAGTGTTCTTTAGGAGTCAAAGGTGTAAAAACTAGGGAGGAGACAGGGTGAAAAACATCAGACTATTGGGCCTAGTTATTGTGGCGACCTTGTTGTCGTCACTCTTAACGCCGCTGTCTTTTGCTGATAATAGCTTAACCGATACAGAAGTCAGTAACGGCTGGGCCCTGCTTTTTAATGGCCAGGATATGGATCAATGGCGAAATTTTAAAAAAACAGACCTGAGTTCCGAGTGGGTTGTTGAGAATGGGGTGATGACGTTGGCTGGCCAAGGCGGCGGCGACATTCTTACAAAAAAGACTTACAAAAATTTTGATCTTCGCCTGGAATGGCAAATCTCAAAAGCTGGCAATAGTGGAATTTTTATTCTGGTTGACGAAGAGGGTGACAAAATTTATTCACATGCGCCCGAGATCCAAATCTTAGACAACGAAAGACACTCCGATAACAAAATAGACTCCCATTTGTCAGGCTCGCTTTACGACATGATGGCCTCTCACTCTTCGTCACATAAACCTGCCGGCGAGTGGAATCAAGTGCGCATCGTCTTTCAAGACCGCTTCTTGCAGGTTTGGCAGAATGGAGTGGCGACGGTGACTATTTCTCTCGACAGCACAACGTGGGATTCGTTGTTAGCGGCTAGCAAGTTTGGACACCCCTTTTATAGTTTGTTTGGTGACTGGGAAGGCTTTGCGGAGGCAGATCATGGGCATATCGGTTTACAGGATCATGGTGATCCTGTGTCTTTCAAAAATATCAAAATTAGGGAGCTTTAGTGATGAGTGATCTTAACTACGATGTTGTTGTGGTGGGTTCTGGTGCAGGTGGGGCAATGGCAGCTTATACCTTGGCTAAGGCCGGTAAAAAGGTCTTAATGTTGGAGGCAGGGCGCAATTACGACCCCGTTAAAGAAACCCCCATGTTTCAGACCGCTGCCGATGCGCCGTTAATGGGCGCGCCGACACCAGACAAAGACTTCGGTTATTTTGATGCAACGGTAGATGGCGGTTGGTCCGTGCCGGGAGAGCCGTTTACAACCGCTGAAGGTACCGAGTTTAAGTGGTGGCGCGCGCGTATGTTAGGCGGGCGCACCAATCACTGGGGGCGCTTTTCTCTGCGTTTCAGTGAGCATGATTTTAAGGGCAAAAGTCGCGACGGTTTGGGCGCAGATTGGCCCTTTGAGTATGAGGACATTGCGCCCTGGTACGATAAAACCGAAGAGTTAGTGGGCGTTTGCGGAACCAATACTGGTTTAGATGACATGCCAGATTCTGCGCCTGGGGTTTTACAACCACCGCCCAAGCCCAGAGTGCCGGAGTTATTGTTAGCTGCAGCGGCAAAAAAACTAGGCATTAATGCCGCCCCCATGCACCGTGCTGTACTCACGCGGCCTAAAGACATTCGCGCAGCGTGCTTTTATGCCACCAATTGTGGGCGTGGTTGTTCTATAGGCGCGGCGTTTCAAACCACAACGTCACTCATTCCATTGGCAAGGGCGACAGGTAATCTAGAAGTAATTACCGACGCAATGGTTAAGTCGGTAGATATTGACGCGCAGGGTAGGGCCAAAGCCGTTACCTACATTGATAAAGGCACGGTGGAAGAGCGGCATATAGACGCGCCCATTGTTATTTTGGCGGCAAGTGCCTGCGAGTCTGCGCGTATTTTATTGAACTCCAAGAGTGAGCGGTTTCCAACCGGGCTGGCAAATAGCAGTGGTCAGGTGGGTAAAAACCTTATGGACTCTACCGGCGCAAGCCTTGGAGCAGTGATACCCGCGCTTAAAGGGCGGCCGATTTATAACGAAGATGGGCATACGTCAAATCACCTGTTTCTGCCTTGGTGGGGGCACGAGGCCCAGGCGAATAATGAGCTAGATTTTCCGCGTGGCTATCATTTTGAGGTGGGCAGCGGATTTCAAGCGCCAGGTACTTATTACCCAGCAAGTTTGCAGGGCTATGGCGCTGAGTTAAAACAACAGGCGAAGCATGACTATGGTTCCGCTGTTAACTTGTCGCTACGTGGGGAAATGGTGCCTAACGAAAATTGCTATATGGAAGTTGATGAAACGGTGAAAGATAAATGGGGTATTCCCGTGGCTAAGTTCCATTGGCAATGGTCTGAGCATGAGCTGAAGCAAATTAAACACGGACTAGAAACTGCTCAGGCGATTTTTCGTGAAATGGGCGCTGACGTTTCAGCAGCCCTGCCATCACCAGAGGACGCGATTAAAAAAGGTGGCGAGATTATTCATGAGGTCGGTGTCACGCGCATGGGTAGTTCTGCGCATGATTCTGTGTGTAATGAGTGGGGTCAGACCTGGGACTGCGACAATCTTTTTGTCATGGATGGTGGTGTGTTTGCATCTAATCCACATAAGAACTGTACCTTAACGATTATGACGCTGGCCATGCGCAATGCGTCATGGTTAGCGACTCAACTGGATGAGGGGGCGATATAAATGCTTGAATCAAAATCGATGATTAAAACGTATCAGCCGTCTGATAAATCTGAGCAACCAGAGATTAATGAAGGAGGTCTGAGTCGTAGGCAAGCACTAAAATGGATGGGCGTGGTGGCCGCTGGTGTGACAATGCCCATGCTCAGTGGTTGTGAAGATGTTGCAATATCTGCTGTCAAATTAGCAGGCCGTTGGCCTGATCTAAACCTGCAACCGATTACTGGCGAAGGTTACGGCAAAGACCCTAATCTGATCACGCCGCCTCGGTCACTATGGCCTCTAACTATGACTTCAAAACAGCGCGAATTAGCCGTTCATGTTTGCGATATTTTATATCCGCGAGAGGGTGATATGCCGTCGGCATCTCAGCTAAATGTGCCCGAGTTACTCGATGAATGGGTAAGCGCGCCTTACCCTAATAACCAAGCTGACAGGCAAGAACTCCTGCCGGGTTTGATTTGGCTTGACGAAGAGTCCGAGCGGCGTTTTGCTAAAAGCTTCACGGATATCTCGGTTGCAGAGCAAGCCTCTATTATTAATGATATTGCGTATAAGGAAGCTGAAAGCGATCCGCGATATTTATACATGGCGAAAGTTTTTGACGGGCTAAGAACATTAGTCACCATTGCGTATTTTGCCTCCCCCGAAGGCACGAAAGAGATCGGTTATATTGGTAATACGCCCATTGCCGGTGATTATCCTGGGCCTACACCGGAAGCAATGGCGCATTTAGATGAAATGTTGAGAGACCTAGGCCTGACCGATCACGCTTACTCCGAGCGTGGTTGAAAATATGTGATACTGATAGCAACCTCGCCCTGTTACTCGGGTGGGGTATTAGTCACAATTTTGCCGTTGCTCTATAAACTTAGCCATTGGTTTAACAGTGTTCTTTTGCCCTTATGGTTAGCGAGCTAGATATAACCTCCTTTATCGCGCCTCCTGCTAACTCGTCTTTATCCTTAAAGTTTATACACCCTTGACCTGTTCTAATCTCTGGGCATGCATTTCTGAAATTTTCGATGTTTTTGCGCTTACAGGTGTAGAGAGATATGTAGAATTTTTGGCTAGCCATGGCGACCCACTGATCACCTACATGGTAGGTCGGCATTTTGTAATGCATGTCAATCGTTGCGTCGGGTGCGACATCCAAAATCATTTTTTGTAACGCTAGTACGCGCTCGCGCCGCTGTTGTGGAAGCGAGTTGATATAGTTTTGGGTAGGGTTTGCCATAAAATGTGAAAGCACTTTTATTAGGTGCGCTACAACATCGCAATATTATCTCGCAAAAGCTCAGTTCACTTTATAGTCGGTGCCGTTTACTGGATTAACGGCAAGTTCTAACTTCCAAAGTGGATGTGAATGCCAGCAACGTGGTCCACGGACCTTCAGTTACTGCACTGCAAGCAATGTTCTCGTTCCGGTTGTCCCAACTTCCGTACCTTTTGGCATGAACTATTTTAAGCTGGCGACGAATACCTGCATATTCCTGTGGTTAGGTGAAATTATTGCCTGCCGAACTGGGAGAGGTTTGCTGTGAGTGGAGGGCTGATTGCAGGTTCATGTTTGTGTGGCGGGACCGGCTATCAGCTTGAAGCGGACGGTGTCCTAGTATTAAGTCATTGTCATTGCAGCATGTGCCGCAGGGCGTCAGGTGCAGCGTTTGCTTCTTTTGTAATGGCCCTAGTTGCAGATTTTGCATGGA
>Ga0206682_10000767_pt1 | contig 33512 bp, 58 predicted proteins | sample M240m12015metaG_FD_155444 | JGI IMG/M metagenome (GOLD analysis project Ga0206682, IMG submission 155444) | Ammonia-oxidizing marine archaeal communities from Monterey Bay, California, United States - M2 40m 12015 | ecosystem: Environmental > Aquatic > Marine > Intertidal zone | place: USA...
GTTCACTTGCTTCTAACAAACTATCATAGGTGTCTATGATACTTCCAGTCTTTAGATTCATTACATAGTACATTTAGTATCCTTATGGTGGAGCTGCGCGGTACTGCCCCGCGGTCCAGTATGTGTCCACGTTGCTTCAACGCTAACATTTTATTTATACACTCTTTTTTTGATGATGTCAAGTCTGATTCGATATAAACACACGAATAAGTAATGGTCCAAATCTATAACTTTTGTATGGATTACCACTATTAAATCTAAATTCACCCCATTGTATAGTAGTGCCTTTAAACCAGTTTATCCAGTGCCAATCCCAATTCATTATATTACCTTGTGCTTATGGTAGGACTGTGGGGCAGTACCCCACAGTCTAGTATATATCTTATAATATAGTTTATTTGCTGTAATACTTATCGAATGATGCAATTCGATCTGCTCGAGTGTATCCTCTATCTAAAAACCAAGGATCATTATTAAGCTCTTCACAAAGTTTATCAGCTTCGTCTTTTGTACGACAAATTGTAATTACATCTGGTCGAGAAAGTGATGCGCCAACGACAATTTTCCAAATTGCCTTGCCCCATTTGTTTTCTGCTTCGATTACTTTGTGGTCTGCGGTCTTGCCCATTTCACTCTCCATAGTGTTTATAATGTGTACTATAACTATACAGTATATAAACAGTATGTCAAGTGTTAATTTACCACTTAACAGATAAAGTTGTGGTAATATCTCTTTGAGACTTTATGGCGTTAATACAATTTAAGATTAGGCGCTTTTGTGCATTTGATGATTCAGTTGCAAGTTCTTGCCTTAAAACTTTTTCAATATAAATTAATTCGTGATCTGATAACTGTGACATCTTACTACTGACCATAACGATCTCCCTAGGCTAATTTTTCTATTTGTATATTTAGTAAGACTTGATCTCTGTCAAGTCTTTTTTGCCAGGCTTCTTCAAAGCCTTCTTGGTATTCATATAATGGTGCGCCGTTAGCACCTGCAATCCAAAGTCTCTTGAAGTAGCCGTCAGCACTGCTAAATGCTGTGCTGTCGTCTGTATCAATATGTCCTTTGACTAAAAAGAATAGTCTGTAAGCTTCTTTACGTTCCATTCTATATTTAACATTTTACCTTGGTTGCGGCGCTAACATACGCATATTACTTAGTGGGCCACTTGTAGTATATGTGGGCGCCAATTTGTCCAATTTCTTCTAGATCACTAACCCAACTAGGACTTACATAGTGTGCATGATAATGTGTTGCACCTTCTGTAATACCTTGGTAGCGGCCGTATAATCGCATGTTCCACGCAATTGCCTGTGCTGCGCCCCAACGTTGTAGATCTTTTGGAGTATCAGGTTTTCCGTCACAGAACCAACTAAATTGGCATTTGTGTTTCACCAGTACACCGTTCTTATATCGTGCTTGTTTCACAACATCACAGATAGTCATCGGATAGCGATGATCGTTAACTCTATTAAGTACAACATCTGCTACTGCAATTTGATCAGCATACGAACTGCCTCTTGCTTCGTGATAGATGTTCAATGCTAAACAATGTGCTTCAGGCCAATCTAGTTTATCAAAGACTGGATCCTCAGCATATGCAACGCCGGTATTTACGATCACTGATACTGTCAGTGCGCTTAAAAACTTAAAAATTTTCATAAACTGCCTCTTAAGGTTATTGTTTTTTTACTAGTTGTTAAAGTCTTCTTGGTCTTCTGGGTCTGTGCTTATAAGTTCATAGTATGTTAAATCAAGAAGCTCGTCAAGCTTTAAATCAGCTCTATCTTGATCTAATTGGAATCTTACATTAGGTTCCATATCATCTAATGTAAAGTCTTCATCTTCTTCTACTCCGAGGAGTAGGTTTACTTCATCTTCTGTTAATACTTCTTTTCTCTGTTCTGCTTCCCATAAAAAACCGATCACAAGTAATCCTAATGTAATTTCTTCATCATAGATATTGCGATCGGTTATAAAGTCTAGAACATATTCACGTATTCCGTCATACGCTATTGCTCTATCTGCAAGTGATTTTAAATAGTCTGCAGAGTCATTACTCATTAGAGTGAATTCTTACGGTCTTGAATTTCAGCTCTGCGAGTTTTTGTCAGTTTGCCTAGATCGCCTAGTGCCTTACGGGCACGAGCTGCTGCGGCTTTTACATTCTTTGCTTCAAATGTTTCTGACTCTGCAAGGTAGTTGTTAAACGCTTGCACGATTTGGTCATGTTGTGACTGTTCACTCATTCTAGTTCTCCTTATAATTTAATGTAACATATATCTGTATTATTGTCAACCATTAACCGCCTGCGAAAACGTTAGGAGATCCTGCGGTGATTGCTCCACCATCTGTTGAATCTCCTACTCTTGCAAGTGGCTTATTGCCAACAAACACAGTTCCTGATCCTACGTTAATTGCTGCTGCATGAGGAACACAAGCATCACCGGCTGGAATAGTATGCGGTGCTGTTGGGTCGCCTTGACACTCTACTGCAATAGTGTTTGCAAATACTTTAGATGGAGCGCCGTGTGGTCCTACTACAGTAGTAGTTCCATCACATCCATGTCCAGTAGTTGTCGGATCATCTTTTCTAGCTACAGCTGGCATATAGTATTTATAACTGTATACCAGTTGTACTGCTAATGTACTGCTTGGCCATTTCTGAATCAGTTCTACAAATAAACAATATTGAATGCTTATTAAGCGTTAATGATACATCCGGATGGATAGTAAACGCAAACTGTCCTAGGCCAACTCCTTGCTGTGATGCTACCAATGACATTACTTTCTTAAGTGTAATAGTTGTAGCATCTTCGCTTATAAAACGTCCAACAATTTCTTCGCCTGCTGCCGTTTTAACTGTGATGGTGTCATGAACACCATAGTTCTTATCTACTATCATAAACTAAATCCTGTTCCGTTATAGCCTGTGTTTTCAACATAGGCGCCAAGTTGGTCGTGGCCGCCGATTTTTTCACCATTTATAATTATTTGCGGAAAGGTTCTCGCGCCAGGAAATTCTTCTAGAATTTCTTCTCTTGTAAAGTCAACATCAAGTTGCTTGTACTCATAAGCTAAGTTGTTACGTTCGCAAAATGCTTTTGCTTGATCACAATGCGGACATTGTGGCTTTCCCCAAATAATTATCATAAACTAAATCCTTTAAAAGTGTCGTTGGACACATCTTGTTTTGTGCCTCCGATTACGTAACTACTTATCTCTGTTTCCTGCGGAGCAACCTGCACTTCAGCGCCTGAGATCCATTTTTGTGTCCAAGGTAGTGGATTAGCTTGTGGTACTTTGTATGGTGACTTTAAGTTTACATTGTTCATTCTGCGTGTGCAGATCCATTCAATATAATCACTTAATAGTTCTGTGTTTAGTCCAATCATTGAACCATCTTTAAACAAATATTCAGCCCATGCCTTTTCTTGATCAACAGCATCAACGAACATATCAATACATTCTTGTTCTGTTTCTACTGCAATCTTTGCAAAGTCTGGATCGTCTGTTTGTAAGATCTTTAGTAGCATCTGTGTAGATGCTAGATGTAAGTTTTCATCGCGGGCAATTAATTTAATAATCTTAGCGTTGCCTTCCATCTTCTTTAGTTCGGCAAATGCCCAACTACATGCAAAGCTTACATAGAAACGAACACCTTCTAAAATGTTTACGCTCATTAGTGTAAGCCATAGCAATTTCTTTAGCTCATACAAGTCTACTGTGACATTGCGTTCACCGTTAATTTGATGTGTACCTTCGCCTAGTAAATTATACCACATACTAGTTTCAATTAGAGCATCATAATACTTTGAAATGTCACCCGCGCATTCGACAATCTCTTTGATGTCCATTAGTTCATCAAATACTTTGCTTGGGTTATTATACACGTTACGAATAATATGTGTATACGAACGTGCATGAATTGTTTCACTGAACGTCCATGTTTGAATCCAGTTTTCAATCTCTGGTAAACTTACAATAGGGCTAAATGCTTCTACTGGTGCACGACCTTGTACACTGTCTAATAGAATTTGACGCTTTAGATTACTTGTAAAGATATGTTGCTCGTGGCTAGTAAGACCTTTAAAGTCTTTTGCATCAGCATAGATGTCTACTTCTTCTGGTCTCCAAAAGAAACCTAACTGCTTGTCAGTTAAATTATCAAATGTCTTATATTTTAGTGTATCGTAACGTTGTATAGTTGGTCCACCTGATGGATCAAAAAATGCTGTTACCTTTGTGTGATCGACTCTGTTGTCGACGTCAAAAACGCTCATAGAGTTGTCCTCTTTTAAATGTATATGTGTATATTAACACGCTTTATTAAACGTGTCAAGTTTTAAATGGTGCAGCTTTCGCAATCTTCATCATCAACTTCGCTAACTGCAAGTTCTTGTTCCATTAGCTTGCCAACATCTAGTTCGCCTTGTCCGTCATATGTGTTGAAGTAATACAATTGCTTCCCACCATATTTATAAAACATAAGTAAATGTTGCATCATAACGCTCATTGGAATCTTTTCATCGTCATAGAACGTAGGATTGTAACTTGTGTTTACACTTACGCCTTGATCGATATACTTTTGTAGTACAGCCATAATTTTAATATAGCCTTCTGGGCTACGTTGATCCCATAGTAAATCATACTTGTTCTTTAGACGTTTGTACTCAGGTACAACCTGTTTAAGAACACCATGCTTTGATTGCTTCACACTGATTAAACTACGTGGAGGCTCAATGCCGTTAGTTGCATTTGCAATCTGCGCACTTGTTTCACTTGGCATAAGAGCCATTAGTGTTGAGTTACGGATGCCTGTTGCTTTTAGTTGCTCACGTAGTCCTTCCCAATCCATACGTTCCATATGTGGAACTAGTTCGTCTACATCTTTCTTGTATGTTTGATTAGGTGTAATGCCGTGTCCGTATTTTGTTTCCATGTTGCCACTCGGTGCACCTTGCTCTACTGCTAGGTCTGCACTTGCTTTGATTAGATAGTAACTCCATGCTTCGGCATACTCGTCAATAAGAGCAAGTCCTGTTGCATCTACATCTTGATAGTTCATATCACGCTTTGCTAACCAGTATGCAAAATTAATAATGCCAACGCCTAAAGGACGGCGCTTCTCTGTAGATAACTGCGCTGCTAGAATAGGATAGTTCTGATAGCTCAGTAGTGCATCAAGTCCACGTACTGCTAGACGACACACTTTTTCAAAGTCACTTGGGCACTTAATGTTGCCCCAGTTAATAGCACTTAGAGTACATAAGCTAATCTCACCGTCAGGATCATTAAGATCTTTTAGTGGCTTTGTTGGTAAGTCAATTTCTGCACATAAGTTTGACTGACGAATAGGAGCAACCTCAGGAAGGAAACTGCCATGCTCGTTAGCATTGTCTACATTCTGTAAATAAATGCGTCCTGTGTTCTTACGCTCTTCCATAAATGAACTAAACAAGTCAATTGCTTTTACTACTTTCTTACGTAGTTTTGTATTACGTTCTGCTGTTTCATACAGTTGTCTAAACAAGTCTTGATCAGCAAAGAAGCTATCATATAATCCAGGAACATCACTTGGTGAAAACAATGTAATGTCTCCGCCTTGGATAAGTCTTTCGTAAAATAGTTTGTTGAACTGTACACCATAATCCATATGACGCACACGGTTGTCTTCTGTGCCTTTATTGTTCTTTAGTACTAAAAGTTCTTCTGCTTCTAAGTGCCAAATAGGATAGTATATAGTTGCTGCGCCTCCACGTACACCGCCTTGGCTACATGACTTTACTGCTGATTGGAACATCTTATAAAAAGGAATAATGCCTGTATGATATGCATCGCCTTTACGTACAGGTGATCCAATAGCACGTATCTTTCCTCCGCCAATACCAATGCCTGCCTTTTGACTTACATAGTTGACAATAGATGCACTAGTTGCGTTGATGCTAGCCAGACTATCGTCAGACTCAATAAGAACGCAAGAACTGAACTGACGCTGAGGCGTACGAACGCCGGCCATAACGGGCGTAGGTAAGCTAATATCGTGTAAACTAATAGCGTCATAATATTCTTTGACCCATCTCAGTCTCTCCTCTTTTGGATATGATTGGAATAGTGTTGCAGCGATAAGAGCGTAGCACATTTGCGGAGTTTCGAATATTTGTCCGTTTACTCTATTTTGACACAAGTACTTGCCTCTTAGTTGCTCCATTGCTACATAAGTTAAGTTAACGTCTCTGTCGTGTTTAATAAAACAATTAATAGTATTCCATTCTTCGTCACTGTAATACCCTAACAGTTCTGGATCGTAGAAGCCTAGCTCGATATTACGCTCAACAAGTTGCTTTACATGGAATGGTTCGTACTCTCCGTATACTTCTTTACGTAGAGCATAGTTAATAAGCCTGCCGCCTACGTACTGATAGTTTGGAGTATCCTCGTTGATAAGATCTGCTGCTGCTTTGATAAGAGTCTCTTGGATCTCTTTAGTTGTCATACCATTAAAGAATTGTATCTGACTCTTAATTTCTACCTCACTAGGGCTAACACCTGTAATATCTTCACATGCATGAAAAACAACCTTGTGTAGTTTTTCGATATCTAATGGCTCACGACGCCCGTCGCGTTTGGTAACTTGAATCATTTCTTCTTTCCTCTATTGTGCTCTATTTAATTCATTTTGGGCATTACATAACTAGTCTCGAGTACATAATTGCTAGGTATTTTGGATACTGGTACTACATATTGTTGATCATATCCTATACACATTCCATCTACTATTAGATGATATTCCTTAGATGACCTTGTATCATCTCGTACAATGTTTATCTCGAAACGAGTGTCTTTAAAACGCTCACATAACTGAAGGGTGTAAGATATTGCTAATATTTTCACGAAGTCACAATATAAATTGTCTCTCAAAATCTCCCAAGGCGTTGGCCATAGTGATTGTGTATATGGATCAGTTTGTATATTAACTATCGGTGCAAGAGAATAGTAGTCAACTACATCTTGTAGAGGATCTTCGCTTATTTCTAAACTTTCCCTAAAGTCACGCCATAGTAAAAGGCGCTCTTCGTATTTTTTATCGAACATATTAACCTATTGTGTTAACAGTGTAAATAAACTCTCCACTGCTTGGTAAACTATTACTAAGTTTAACACCAAGCGTTTCATAAGTCAAGTTCGTATTGTCAATATTAAACAATTCTGTTGTAAACGATAGTGACTTACTTTTTGACGGCGACCCTGAATAATCATACTCATGTGTCAGTGTCGTAGGCTGTCCTGGATTGAATGGGTCAACTAGTATTAATAGTGTTCCGACTTGCACAATGCTTTCAGCAGTATTCTTATAAACATATTTTATTTCTACACGCTTTTCTCTATCAGCAGGTAATTGTAAAAATACAGTAGGTGATAATCCAGGTGCTAAGTTTGTATACGATATAGGATAATCTGTCGAACTGCGGCCGTCTATTTCAGGAAAGTAAGGCGTGTTGTAATACTCTGCTGATAAACTATATTCAGATGATCTTTCAAAGAAGTCATGTGTACTTGTATTGCCAATCGTAGCTGTACCGTATTTAATTACTGCTGTCTGTGGTAATAGTTTATTCACTTCGACACTATCAGCAATTAACGGAAACCCTACTCTATAATATGTGTTGTTTGAGCTAATGTTATTATTGCCGCGTTCGATATATAAAGCTTCTTTTGAAATATAGTCAAAAGAGTTATTTGTTATACTATTATTACTTGGGCCTATATCTGCGCCGGGTGATCCAAATATAGCAAGCGGCCCTACATTAACATTGAATCCCCAACCAAATGCTATCGATATTCTGTTCTCATAAAATGTATTATCAGCAATAGTGTTATCATTTGAATTGTAGTCTGAATACACGCCAAATGATATTTTATTAAATGACATATTTTGAATACGATTGTGCTTTGTTTGTGCTGTTGCAGTGCTTGTCATTCTAATACCACAATTAGTATTATTATAAGTTTCACCGTGATTCCATATGCCTGTTATTGATATATCATGAAAGGTACTATCAATACATGATTGTAAATCTATACCGATTTGGTCAACTATTTCTAAACTAAAGCCGCCAAGTCTAATATCTTTTGCTTGATTATCTATAGTTACATTTGCTGTTGGAACAGGATTACCAGGCGTACTAAGACGACTTACTGTTTGAAATGCAGGTCCTGCTGTAGTTTTTCTAATAACTGTGTTAGCCTCACCATCCCCTTCAATAATAGCAAAAGGTGGTAAGTAAATCGTATCACTTATAAGATAATCACCTGCTGGAATACGTATAACAGTTCTTGATGAAAGATCTAACAAAGCAGCTGGATTGAGGAAGATTTGATCAATAGCACGTTGTAGTTGTGCTGTTTGATCAGTGCCGTCGCCATCTGCTCCGAATGATTTTAATGTAACAAAATCATCTAATCTTTGCTGCAAACTGCGTTGGATTGGAGCAATTGGACTAGGTCCTGTAAGCAGGAATGATGTATCAGCTTTGTATTCATAAGATGTAGCAAATGCTAGGATATTATCCTTTTCTGTAAGTAGTTTAGTATTACCTACAAAAGGAGCTCCTTCAGCAACACTACCGTTACCTATGAAAAGTTCTTGAGTGTCTAGGGCCCAACCTATTTCACCACTTGCTAATTGAGGAAGCCCGGAACCTTCGTTCTTACGTCCTCTTCTTACCTGTATCCTTGAGATGGAAACAACAGCCATGTACTACTCCTCGATGTCTTTGTAGTATTTATCCGTGTTGTTCGTAATACTGGCGGCACCTGTTCCACCATTCTTGTTCCCATTCTGCAAATTCATCAGGCCATAAATCAAACTGCTGATATTCTAAGCCGCGACTGCACATAAAGATGTGTCCTTCGCGTATATCTGTGCCGTGTACTTCGTTATGACCTAGTGCATATGCTGTCATTTGTAAGTAATAATCTTCAACCCATTCAGGCTTCTTAGGCTTGTTAGTTTGCTTAAAGTCCATAATACACGGGTTACCTTTGAACTGGCCAACTAAGTCAGTAGTACCAGCATAGATGCCGGGAACATAAAGCGGAACTTCGCTTCCCCAAATCTCATCTACATGCACCATTGCTTCGTCGCGGATAACACATGCCATCTTATAGGCTTGCTGTGCATAAGGATTGCTGCCTGCTGACTCAGTCCACACACCATTGTCTACATAATCCTCAAGATACTTATGCATACGTGTGCCTACACCTGCGGCTTCAGTTGTAATCTCTTGTGCTTTCTTGTGTCCTACTCGCCTGCGCCATTCGTGCAGATGAGTCATATCTTTTGTGCCGCTTAAAATAGTTGTAACACTTGCTACAGGCGAGCCTCCAGGAACTGCGTATCTACGCTTTCCTTCTACTTCTACTCGCTTAATTTTTTCGTAAACATATCTAGGTTTAATTAAAGTCATAGCTTAGTATATACTATTTTTAAGCATTTGTCAATAAATATCTATATGATAGATATACTAGTAGTTTATTCGTGTACACAAGATACTCTAACTTCTTTGGAAAGGGTTAATAATTACGACGACATGAAAGCATACTTTGTGCATAGATCATTTCGTAAGATAGATCATAACTTAAATATTCAACATGTGTGTATACCTGAAATATTTAATAACGACGATTTTAAAAATCCTGATATTGAATACAAATTTAAAAAGGTGTTAGCAGATCATGGTGTTAGTTTAGGATTAATAAAAAACATATTATTTGCTAAACTAAAATTTAGAGCAATCGAGTATAGCATGCGGTCAGTACTTAATGCTATACCCGGGCGTATGTATAAGTTTGAAGACAAAAACATCAAGTTAAGTAATAATGATCGTATACAGACTATCGGTCATTATATTGATGCTGGAGCGACTAACAATTTTTTTGAAGCTGGCTTAACTGTAGCTCATGATGTATTTGAACCTGTAACAACAAAAGATAAAGTGCTTCGTGTACATATCGATCATAACCTTGAACTTAGAAAAGAATGTTTTAAAGAAATTAAAGGCATTGTATCTGATATGCAATCTAAAATTGCTTCGCACCCGCATTGGGACTCATTAGAGATTATATACCATGCACAAACAGAACTACTAGATAATATCGGACATCATAACTATTCAAATGTACCGTTGCCGAATATAGCTAAACTGTATGGAAAGACTGATATTGCCTTTATATCGCATAGCGAAACATTAGGCATGTATCACTTAGAACAATTAAGTGCAGGGTCAACCGTATGTATGTTAGGACCTAAGTTGCTTAAAAAAGAAGTGATTGACGGCTTGCCAATAATCAAGAATGCAAGAACTGACACTCTTTTGGATCCAGGATACTTAATGTCACGTAGAGTACGCAACAGACGAAGTGTTGAAAAGTTTAGTTTTGATAATTACGTAAAAAGAATAGTAAAATTTATATCAAATCGTTAGCACGTTTAGCCATTTGCGAAGTTGTGTTTTGTTGCGGGCGCATTTCATCGCCGTCTAACTCGTCTCCACTAGATTGTTTTAACGTAATCTGTTCTTGATCAAAATCTTTAACAAGATCTTTTAGCACAGGATCAGCATCATAAGCTGCTTTAAATACATCATACGTAAACTCGCTTTGACCAGCGTTTCTCATTAATTGATCAAGTTTAGCTATTGATAAGTTAAACTTTTTTCTATCTCTTAGATGATCAAGGATGCGGTAAATTACTTTACTATCAACACCCTCATTTACTTTTTTGCTGTACGGCGTCTTTCAACTGACTCACGCTTTTCACGTCCCATATCTTCGTCACCGCCTGAAGCTGCCATATCAGCGTCAAAATCGTCGCCTTCAATGCCACCTAAGTCTGTATCCATATCCATGTCCATGTCCATGTCGCCATCTACTGTTGGTTCCATTTCCATTTCGTCGCTGCCCATCATTCCCATGTCGCTGCCTTCGCCAGTTAGAATACCAACACCGCCAGTTAATGTTTGGCGTGTTGTTTCCATTGCTGCATACATTGAGTCTAGCGCAGGCTTTACCATGTTAGTAAACTCTTCTGCTTTCTCTGCACCCATTTCATCTCTAATGCTGTCTGCTAGATCAAGCATTGATTGAGATTGCATTTCAGCTGTATCTTCCATCCAACTAGTTACACGCTCTACCATATCCTTGCCAGCCATAACAATCTCAGCACTGTCTTCTGCGCCTTCGGAAATAGTTGTACCGCTGTCTGCATGTCTTTCTTCAATAGCAGTATTAAGTAATTCAAGGAACATTCTTTCTCTCTGATGTGTATCTTTTAATACAGAATCAAAACTCTCAGTTGTTTCAACTTGGCTTATTCTTGTGCGTAAACGATTGCGAAAATCTTCTAGTTGCTCATTAGTGTACTTGTCTAGTTGTAGTTTCTGACCATACATCTTTGCTAGGTTTTCATTAAGTTTGCTTGATGTTACTGGTCTAGTAAATTCGTGAATGTTCATGTTGCTTTCCTGCTATTAGTTATTAATATTTATCATTGTAAATGAAATTTTCGATTTGTTCGGCTACACAAAAACTGTTATCTATACTGAAACTTAGGCGTGCAATCCTACTTTCTTTCATTTCTAGTCTATCACAATGTTGAATAGTATGTTTGTATACCAATATATCATTGTAATGTTTTAAAGCTTGTCGATCTAAATCTTCAATCTTCTCAACACAATTTGCACCTTCGCTTAAAGTTTTTGCAATAGCGATAGCACTCTTTTTAAATGATGTTGATGTTATTTGTTGTTTTAAATTACAGTCGTATATTGAGTAACCTATCTTAGTTTTTCTAACTATATAGTTTTTAATACGTATGCTATTACCTTTAACAACCGGAAGAGGATTAGATAGCATTTCGCTTTCTAATATTTCTTCTAAGTCTTTTAATAGCTTACTGTGTTTCATAATATTAATTATCTATTTCTTTGGCGTGTTCAGTGTAACATTGGAATTAGGCTTAAGAGTATTTTGGCCGCCGGTTGCTTTTGCTGATGTATCAATTGATGTATTACCTTTTGAGTCTGTTGAAACTTTTGCTTTCTTCAAGTCAACTTTTTTTGTAACACCTGGAGTGCTCGGATCTTCAATTTCAACTTCGCTACCAGTAGTGCGTTTAATCTTGCCTTGTGTGGTATTCATATTAGGATCAGTTCCTACTGTGCCAACTACTTCATATATTTTCATATCTTTGACCTTCTCTTATGATTTTTACGATTTGTTTTTTGATTTAATCGTTTTGATCTAACACTAGCTGCATTTGCTGCCTTTGTTCTACGTGTTTTAATCTGCATTTTTGCGCCTTTTTTGGCTTTTGTTTTTTTAAGACCAACACTTGCTTTTACATTAGTCGGTGCTGAACATGTTGCTGCTTTAGCAACGACACGACCCTTACGATTACCGCTTGTACAACGATACTTGCGTACTGTTTTATTTCCAGACTTAGCAAATGTCGGCTTAACGTTTTCAAAAATTAATTCTCTTAGTTTCATCGACGCTTGGCCTTGTTCATCGATTGGACTCGTTTACTTGCAGGATTAATGCGCTTGGTCTTCTTGGCTTTACGTGCCATTCTTGCGCCTAGTCGTGCTTTAGTTTTTTTAAGTGTTTGACGCTTCTTAATGTTTACAGGTGCAAAACATTGTGAGAAGTTAGACACAACTCTACCTTTACGCTGTCCGCCACTACATCTGTATTTGCGTACAACTTTGGTGCCAGATCGTGCCCACGTCTGTGATTCGGTAATTGTATAAAAGTCTCTTAATAACATATAGTTATTTAGCGGTTTTATAAGTTCATTAAAATAACTACGATAGTCGAAAGTAGACCAGCAATAATTGTGCCAGCTGTACCTATTAATACCTTAATTAAACTATTGTTGCCTGCTTTAACATCGTTGTGTAACTCTGTTATTTTCGACTCAACATCGTTTAATCTCTTATCAAGATTAGAATATCTCAACGCACATAAATCCACGTGCGCCTCTAGGCTCTCTTTTTCAAGACTCGTAGTTGTGTTTGGATCTACCACAACAAATCTCCCTCAGTATACTATTTATGAGTTGTTAAATATTTTAATCTAGCTGTTTAATTAAAATATTCATACGTTGAGTGTTTTTTGATTCAAACATATTGTTTTTAAATTCAGCAGTTTCATCTAAATTAGTAATGATTGGAACCATATTAAAATCGTTTGTCATTGTTTCAATATTAGTTGCATCATCAAAGTCAGTTTCAAATACAAACTTCCATACATTGTTTTTGCCTTTATAAACTGTACCAAACCCTGCACTTTTAGCTGTTTGTTGTTGAATTGTAGTTGTAGTAGTATAGGTAATATTAACACGTAACCCAATTGTTTGTAGCACCGTTAAAAAGTTCTGTTGCTGATGCCATGCTGGATCATTTTTATCAAACTTGGCTTTTGTTTCAGTGATATCGGCTAGAGTTGTTAGTTCATATTTCATACTGTACTTATAGCCATAAAAAAAGGGTCCAACAAAACGTGAACCCTTTTAATTATTATCTAGTAATTACTTTGCTGGTGTAAATACCGCTTCAATAGTTACTGTTGGTGTACCTGTTAGTGCTTCTACTGAAGCTACTGTTAGATCGCCTGTACCTTGTAGACGTAGGAACACTGTACCGGTTACACCGCTTTCAAAAGCTGAACCGTCTGCTGTGCCTAGTGCACCAACGGTAAAAGCTGAATCACCTGCGCCATCAACACCATGTGATAGTGTCATATAGTCGATGTAAGCTTGTAGCTCTGCATCTGTCATAGCTGCTTTTACGATTTTTACGATTAATTCACGTCCAACGCCTGACTGGCTGATTACGTGCTTTTTGTAGTTGTCCGCTAATGGGCTTACTGCTGTTAGATCTGGCATATTATTCTCCTAATTTCTTTAATAGCCGTCCACTACTCTGTGAACTTGTTATGATAATATTTATCACTTTACTAAAAAAATTAACTACTTATTGCGTTTTTGAGCTCTCGAACGTAAAGTTTTTAGGTTAGTTACCATTCCCGGCCCACCTTGTACAATATCATCTATCAATTGTATAATAGGTTGATATGCTTTTACCATTGGAGCACTAATACTTCTACCATCTTTAGCATGTTTTAAGAACTGTTCAAGCATTGCTAAGTTGCCGCTGCCGACTAGATACCTATATAGACTAATATCCTGCGACGATAGTGATATATCCGGAACACTTACTGTAGGCTCAGTGTCTACAACATCATATGTTTCAGCATTGGTAAGTTGTACCCAGCGTGAAAAGTCATCTACTACGTCAGTAGCACGTAACTTAGCTCTCACTGCGTACAGTAATTTAGTAGCTGCGATTTGTTTATCTCGAAGCTTTAAACTTGGCCAGTCATTTAATGTCCTACGTATATTCTTATAGTCAGGATTAGTAATATTTAATCCTGTTTCTAGTTTAAGAAGTAAACTAGTTATACGACTTGGACCTTGACTTTTAGCTAAGTCTACTAGATATTGATTAAGCTCTCTACGAGGAATACTAATACCGTCAAGCATTTTTTGTGCGCTATCTGGGTCTTTTAATTTTTTGTACCCATCCTTACTGAGAATCAAATACATAAAATTATATAAGTCTGTGCCGTTTAATCTAAACACCTTGAAGTCTTCAAAGCCTCTAGTCTGATTAGCATACTTTGCAATCCAAACTTTAGATGACTTACTATGTCTCATCATTTCTAATACAAGTATTGTTAAGTATATTCTTTCACAACAATCAGTAAACGATAACCTTGCTACATTCTGACTATTACGAGTAAAGCGCGACTCGTGTATCTCTCTTATAAAACTTAAAGGTTGTGTAGATTCTGTAGTTTTTTCTTTCCACTGTGGGTCAGCCTTTAACGCAGTTATCATTGCATTTGCTTCGTTATCAGGCAATGCTTTTATTATATCTTCAAACGAGTCAGCATCTTGTTCTGTTGCATTAGGCGATATTACTGCTTTCACAATTTCACTAAGATCATTAGTAATAAACTTTTTAGTGTCAGCATCTTTAAGTCCTGTAAACGCTGTATAAATGTAACCTTTTTGTTTTGCAAGCCACCATAATGCAAGTTGTTTGTTTACACCTTTATATGGAGAGTTAGGAGGTATATTATGTTGATGCAATCTAGCTACACGAGCTGCATCTTTTACAACCATTAAGTCTACTTGTGCGGAGCCTTCGGCTAACGGATAACGCACATGCACATTTATACCTTTAATATCTGTTTCATAACCTATGGCTTTAAATTCTGCCTCAAGTGCTCGTTTAATATCAAGCGGCTTATCTAAATTATAATATGCAGACAATACTGCTTGGTCTATCATAATATCTAAGTCACCTGACAGCTCTCCAGCAACAGGTTTAAACCCACTACCGATAGGATGTAGTAGTGCTCCGATTGGATCAAGCACTTGATCTATTTCATTAATTATTCCTGGTATGTGTGATTGGTCAAACTCTATTGCATCAGCAAATACGTTACCGCCCATCTGTTTTCCTACTCTCAATCAAGTTTTTCATATAACGACGAAACTTGCGCGGATCACCTGATCTAATACTATTAAGAAATCGACGTTCAAGATCTAACGCTGTTTCATTATCATAGGTATCATTAATACGTTGTAATAAGTTGATCGAACTTTCGATAATATTGCTTGCGGCAGCGTCAATTGAGTAATCGTTATTGCGCTGTCCGTAAACATTATTAAGTTCTTCAAGTATGCTTCGTGTACGTTTCTTCATTGTGTAGTTCTTCCTCAACAGTATTTATCGTATTATATAGTTAAGTTCTAAACACACAGATGTCAATCAGAATCCTTGATGTGTAGATGGTACTGGCTTTTTTATTTGCTTAGGTCCAGTATCAGAAGTTTGCATTTTCCACTGATACTCTGCTTCAGCATTTTGAATAAATTGTCCACGTAGGTTAGTGCCGCCTGCTCGTTTTAGACTAGCACCTACTTGCTGCATCTGTTTTTTGTTTTCTTCTGTGTAAGGAGCAGCATATAGTTTTGCCATCTCCTCACCGTCAAGCTTAATCACTAGATAGATCCAAGGCTTGCCCATCTTAAGAGAAACAAGAGTTACATTCTCTCCTGTGGGTATATCGTACAACGGCATACCTTTATACAGGTTAGTAATATAATACATGTAAAAACTTGTAAACACAAACAATGGCACTAAAAGAAATGTCAATAGTTTGTGCTTACGTGATATAATCATTGCATATAAACAAAATATAATTGTTATTACGCAAAGTGCTACTCCGATCTCAGTCATGACTGCTCTCCATATCTGGTTCTATCAACGTATTCCTTGTTGCGTCAGGTTGATTAGCTAATGCTGCATTACTACCAACTGGCACTGTTAACACATCACTATTGAATACGTGTGTTATTTCACCTTCGTCGTTAACAGTAAACGCTGGCATCATTTCAACTTGTCCTTTTGTATCCATTACAACAGTAAGAACATAATGTTCAATGTAAGGATTTACATCTGCTAAAGTTACAGTAACAGTGATAGGACCTTTTGATGCATAGTTGTTGTACAAGTGTAGATTGATAAAGTAGTCGCCAGGTGCAATACCTCTTACAGTAACAACCTCTCTATTACTTTTGTTTAACACAACTTCGCCGTTGATTATTCTGCTGTCGTTTGGATTACCTAAATCATCTCTATCTAAATGTAGTATATGATTTTCTCTTCTTCGAAACCCAATCGATTCTCTATCGTCTGGACCTCGTACCCACGTATCGACATCAGCATTTATATCCCACGGCCATTCGACTATGATCATAAATTCTGCTTTCGTAGGTATATCATTTTTCTTGGTAATTGGATTGATCATTAACAAGGCAATTACAAATAGTACTACAAAGCCTAGCAGTACATTAAACAGCAGATCTAAAAATGCTGTATTACTCGTATATCGTTTGCTTCGCATCATGCATCCTGGTTCACCAATTGTAGTTTAACTGCTAAACTACCTAGCAATCCTGCTAGAGTCGTTAGTAGTGCGGTGCTCATACCAGTTGCCATGTTGCTTATCGCATCCTTCATGGAGTCGATGTTCGATGGATCTAAGTTATTAAATGTCGCTACTAACATAAAGATAAATCCTGTAACAGTTCCGATCATACCTAGGCTCATTTTGCTATCCGCAATAAACCAATAAGTATCAGTGGACTCTTTACCCCAATAGGTGTTGTACCCAGTTCCAAAGCTGGTAAGAAAAAAGAGTGCCAAAATACCAGAACTGATATAAGTTATATCGTTAGCCCAAAAGAAAAGGTGCGCCTCGTAATAATAAGCCACACCTAATAACGCACATTGGATAACAAAAATTAACCACCATATCATAAATTTTCTGTTCATACTTTATTTATATAATATACGCACTTAATTTTATGTTGCTGGTTAAAGTTGTATTACAGTCCATTTGGTACGATAATATAGTGTATCATCAGAACTAACGCGACACTTGCACCTAAGCCTACCATCATCTTGCCAAAGTCTCTTGCTACCAACGGAAACACACTCTTTGTTTTCTTCTTACCAAAGTATGTTGCCATAGCTAACTCACGTCCTGCTAGTAAACCAACAAACACCCATGTTGTACTCATAGGAATATCGTTTAGTTCTTTAAAGAAGTACAAGCATAACCAATAGAACAAGTCAATCAATGTTGCACTACGCACATATCTTGTGTTGTGTTTCTCTAATACAATCTGTTGGATCTTGCCGCCACGTTCTCTAAACATAAAGAACAAGCCTACAACAAACACTGCACTGACTAGGAACATTAGGTCCAGCGGAACTTCACGTGGAAGGAACACTGCAATGTTTGCCATGTCATGACTCAGCCATGTCCACCATAAGCCGCCTGTTGCTACCCATTGTGCTACACGCCAAAACTTCTTGTTCTTTTCAGCAACCTTTTCAGTTTCATCATACCACCTACCAAAGTACTTATGGATAGCAAACCATACTGCATAAGCAAATGCTGCGGCTACACCATAGCCCATGATTGATTTCATAAGCATCTTCTCTAATACAAAGGTACTAGCAAATACTGACAACACTAAGAAACTTGTGCTAACTGGTACGCCTTTCCTTGTAAGTGCTACAAGAATAGCAGGCGCGGCTGCATGATACCATTGTACCTCTTGCCATGGAATCTTGTTTAATCTTCCGTAACTGATGTCTCCACCATTTACACTCCAGCCATACCATAGTGTAGCTAATAGGACAGCGGATGCCGCAATCCATAATGTTTTGTAATTGAATCTCTCATTGTTTGATGCCATCCATGTACCGAGAGTCTGTACTGAATCGTTTGCTATAACTGCATAGGCAGCAAGCAAGAAGCCGATAAGGCTCCATACTGTAAGTAGTTCCATTATTTTCTCCTTTACGCTTGACGGCTTTACCCCGTCGCTCACGATGTAATTACATTACACGGTTACTTATAAATGGTCAATAAAAAAGACGTATAATAATTAAATTATACGCCTTTTTGGTATTATACAATTACTGCGTGTCTAGCACCAGGTTTTAGTATATATCGTTGACGTTTTGATATTGCGTATCGAATAACCTCTTGTCTTTTATCATTAAGATCGGACAGGTCGAGCGGAACCTTAGTAGATTCAAACTCATATGCAATTTGACTTGCACAATTTGAAATAATATCATCAGGGTCAACTTCTGCTACGTTACGCAAGAGCTGCATCAATGTTTGTAGGTCTCTGGTAGTATAAATGGTTGATAGTGTCATTATAGTATCCCTTCTGGAAAGCATTCATCATGATATTCTTTTAGTGCTGCCTTAACAGCATAGTAGTCTCTCGGGTCTTTGTATAGTGCCTTAGGCATGCTATCACATGCTAGTGTAGTTTTAATCTGATTACAAAACAAACATAATGTTTGACAGTTCTCAGGTCGATCGCCTCCGTTATACTTTTGAGGTATTATATGATCTACAATTAACATACCCCATGCTACTCGATCTCGAACAAGTTCGTTTGATATCTTAGATACTACTTTATGTTCCCACGGATTAAACCCACAAAAATCACATGTGCATTTTTTATTAAATGTCCAAGGCCGATCTAATCTAGCAGGGCCTCCAAACTCTCTCATTTTAGACTGATGTTCTTCACATAACCTACTGCCCGGACCTTTATATTTCGAACTAGTTTTGTTACACCAATCTAAACTACAACATGTAGATACTGATTGTTTCTTTGGTTGTTTAAGTTGATCTAGTCTTTCAAAAAAATGTTTACTCATCGTTTTCCTTAATAATATGTTAGTTATAACAGAGTATACTAAATTAAATATACTCTGCCAATCGTTAGAATTTCATTTCTGTTTGTGTTACATACTTGTTAATAAAGTCGTATGCTTCTTGGAGACTTTCTCGTTTAGTTCTACCAAAACCCATTTCTTCGTACTGTTCGTTTAGATAATCATCTGCAAACATTGTTACATAACAGTGATCATTACCGGCTGCATCATATTCTTCATACCAACAGCCTTCAATCTCTTGCTTGAGTTTGTAACCTTTGTATTCAAAAATATCATTAGTTGGTTGTCCATCAAGTGGACCAATCGGCATACGTTGCAGTTCGTCTTCGTCTTCTGCATCCATTGCAGTAAACTCGTCGTCTTCAAACTCGTCATCATTTTCATCTTCGTCATCATACGGATCTACATATCTAGTTGATGTATCTGCCATTGCCATCATGTTGGCAAACAATATGCCACATCCGCCAAAGACACCAATCAGAATTACAATTTGTGTTAGATTTGATAGTGTTGTGCTCAAGTCCATTATACTACCCCATGTTGTAACAGTTTATAAATTACCGAACATATGTTTAGTGCAGTAATACCCGACAGTATAACAGCCATCGGCAGGTTATCTTGTCTATTCATCGCCCAAATGCCAAGGACCGCAATCCATACATTAAATATCATCACTAGTGTCATTTGTCTCTCCCAAAAAACATATCCCAAAACATCCATGTAAGTCCGGCTAAAGGAATAGCTAGACTAATCACTATAACCATTACTAATAGTTCTAACACTATCTGTCTCCTACATCGATGCACATCGCTACTATAGCAATTATTACAGGTATTGCAACCATTAAGATTATAAGTTCATTAGTCATTTTCATAGTCCTCATTATCGTCATCAGTTTCAATAAAAAGATGACCTGTGTTGTTTACTATAAACAACCAAAGTAATACACCACAACACATCAAGTAACCTGTCACATAGTCACCTAGTGCCATAAGCGCAAGACCCATGCCGCCAAATAATACTGTAAATATAACCCATTTAACGTTAACTTGCATTATCTTTCCTTTGCCTTTGTTTTGCCTTAAGCATTATTGCCTGTACAAGTGTTATAGTATCAATAATTACCGTAAACAACCAAGCAAAAGTATAGGTCTGCATATAAGAAGTATAGCTATGCACTTTTCTGCATGGCGATATGCATACAGAACATGCAAAAACCGTTGTTTTTTGCGCCTTATGGTGCTATATTGTATATAAATAGATGTGTTGCAATGCAGCATTTATTATACACTTGGAAAGACAAGTCCGCGGCATCAGCGGGTTACAAGCGATTGAAGGCGGCAAAGAACCGCGGTATTGCTATTCCTCAAGCATCCATAACAAAGGAGACAGAAATGTTAAAATTTTTATCGTCGTTGTTTGGATCAAAAGCCAAACTCGACAACGACTATCGAATATACGCTAAAACAGAATACGGATCAGATTGGCAGTATGCCTATGACCAACTACGCAGAACAGGTACAGCACCTTTTATCAGAGGAGTTTACGAATGAACTTTTTAGTTGATGCAATTACATCTTGGATGTGGAGTAAGCCCTCCATGTCAAATTCGCAAGAATACAAATATCTAGCAGCGTCGAAAGACCTTGCTGATGTTGAAAGACGACAACGTCAAATGCAAAGGGGCGAAGCTCCTTGGCAGATTAGATCAAAGGCAAATGAAAACTTGAAAGGATGGGTCTAGTGACCACATTAACATACACATTTACACAACGAAACAGAGTAATGAGCGCTCTAGGTAAAGCTCTACTATCAATAGCAGCAGCAGTATCAGTTTATACTGAAACTGTTGGCCGCGCAAGAGCAGCAGCAGAACTAACACGTATGGGTTATCATGTTGAAGCGAAAAGACTGATGCTAGGAGAAGACCTATCATGAGCACACTGACACAGACATACTGTGCTTTCTGCGCAATGATTGCAGACGGCTATAAAACTTTAAGAAACACACTTACACCAAAAACAGATCGCAAGGTCTACAGAGAATTAAACGCTATGAGTGATCGCGAACTACACGACATGGGTATCTGCCGTGGAGATATTAAACACATTGCACAAGGCGGAACAATTCCAAGAGGCGGGTGGACTTATTAAAGATATTTAAACTTAGTTTATAAATACTCAAAAGGAGTATGCTATGAAACTAATACAACCGATCTTTATAAATGAAACAAAGACAAAAGTTACTGGGCTAGGAGTAGCTAATAAAAGTTATACACTAGCCGATGCAATAGCAAGAATAAAACTCGATACTGAACACGATGTATCGAGTTTTCTTTTATTCCTTATACCAAGCAAGAAAAGTTGGGATCCGTTATGGGAATGGCAAAAGACTGTGTTGGCTACAATACGAACTAAATTTCCTAATATTGAAATATACGTAGACACTTGTATGTGTAGCACATTGCCTGATGGACATTGTTGTGTTCTAAAAGATCATATAGAAAGCGAAGAAGTACTTCAACGCCTAGTAAGAATTATAGAACATGCTAATTGTAAAATGGCACATTCAGATATGGGCCCCAACACTGCACTTAATGCTCGTATGGAATTTCCAGAATTAGAAATAATAAGCTATGTTAAATGGCGTAGTAATTTGTATGAAGGATTTAGATCCACAGCTGACAGTACTCCTGAATCAGCCCGCACATATCAAATCGAAGTAGATGATGCCGACGGCTTTATTCATATGGCCAACAAGTATATCAAAAGCGATTGTAACAGTCTGCTGCTCAAGCCTGGCATAACAAGTGTTGACATGCTACATCAGCTTAGACAAAAAACTGATATGCCTATTGGCGGTTATCAAGTATCAGGCGAATGGCTACCTATCAAGGATCAAGTTGCAGCTATTCAAGAACAACACAAGATATATAAACGTAGCGGATATGACTTTATGGTCACATACGGTGCAAGGATGTTTAATCTACTTAGTAAGTAGATTGACAAACAACAAATGATATGCTAATATATTAATATGTGTATTAGCTAACACACATACATACATACATACAGGAGAACGAATATGCACAACGACTTTCAAAGAAACTTTGAACAATTTAGTGAAATGTTCAAAAATACAATGCCACAAGTAAAGCCAAATAAAAACGGATATGAAATCCGTACAAAGGTTTTAGAATTTGCACAGAACAATGCTTGGCAAGATTATTATGCTAAGTGGGGACAGTTCGAAACATCAGTTAAAAAAGAACATGATGAAATTGTAACAAAGATTGAGATGCCCACTGTGCCTGGCGCTGAAGACGTTCTACAAACTGCGGAGAAGTTTTATAACTTTGTAAGTGGTAAAAAGTAAAAACACAAACTAGTAATGATTAAGAGGACATAGTCCGTAAAAGATATATAGAAAAAACCCCTAGTTATTAATTTAGCTAGGGGTTAATCTTTGTTTAATTAGAATCCAATGATCATTACGTGAACATTGCTCAAGCCTTGGCTTGCTTCAATTGTTAAGTTGTTTGTATCAACTGATGTAACTTCACATGAAATATCTTTACCTGCACTGTCTGCAACACGGATAGTAAACTGATCTTTGTCTGTTAAGCCTAGTGCATGGTTAACTGTTAGCGGAGTATCTGCTACAAGAGTTAAGCTGCTGTTGAAGTAACGCTTCATTAGCTCACCATGTACTTCGTTAATAGCTGCTGTAACATCAGTTGCAGTTGTATCTAAGCTCATTGAACCTAGGTCTGCTTCGTGCTCATTAATTGCTGCTGCTAAGTCTGTTGCAGTTGTATCAAGTGTAGCACCTGATGCACCTACGTCACCAATGTCAACACGTAGTTCACGTAGTGCTGCTGATAAATCAGTTGCAACAAGACCTGTTAGTGTCATGTTACCAATGTCAGTTTCGTGCTCGTTAATTGCTGTAACGACTGTAGAAGCTGATGTGTTTAAGTCACCAGTGTTACCAATCTCTGCATCTAGTTCATTTACTGCATCAGCAAGTGTAGTTGCAGTAGTAGTTAATGCCTGTGTTGGTTCTGCAAAAGTATTAAGTGTATCAATCTCTGCTTCTAGTTCTGCAATAGCGCCACTTACTGTTGAAGCAGTTGTTCCCATTGCAAGGGCTGTGATAGTACCTAATTCTGCATCTAATTCATTAACAGCCGTTGTTAATGCTGTTGCAGTTGTAGTTAAGTTACCAACTGTGCCAATGTCAGCTTCATGTGCTGCTAGGGCTGCTGTAACTGTCGCACCAATTGCAGATATATCTACATTACCTTGTAGAGCATCTATTTCGTTAATTGCTGCTGATAATGTTGTTGCAGTTGTTGTAAGCGCAACACCATTGCCTGTGTACGTATCTAGTTCTGCAATAGCACCACTTACTGTTGAAGCAGTTGTTCCCATAGCACCTGCTGTAATAGTACCTAGTTCTGCATCTAGTTCGTTTACCGCAGTAGTAAGAGCAGTTGCAGTTGTAGTTAAATTACCAACTGTGCCAATATCAGCTTCGTGCTCATTAATAGCACCTGTAATTGTAGAAGCTGCTGTGTCTAATGATGTTGCTGGTGCTACTGTTGTAAATAACTCAGAACCTTCTAGTGTTGCAGGTGTTACAACCCTACCAGTATCAGTACCTGCATCAACTTCGGCCTGTGTTGCAAGTTCGACAATACCTAAGCTTGTTTCTGTTGCTGCCTCTGTATTACGCTGAAATACTGTAGCTTCAGTTGCACTTGTAAATAATACAATGTCGCCTACTTCAACAACGCCTGATGGTGAAAATGTAACACCGGTTGCTGTAAGTGTACCGGCTGTATCAACTGCATACTGAAAGCCGCTTTCTTTAGCAATTGATCCAGCATTAGTAGGATTAATTGCTCCTTTGAAAACAATACTACCTGTTACAATTAGAGCATCTCTAATCCATACTGATCCATCCCAAATATACGGAGCATCCAAGTCTGTATCCCAAACTTGTAAACCTTTGTTACCTGATCCTAAACTCGATGCTAGTGTTGTTTTGTCGCTTGTCGTAATGTTTTGTAGACGAGCACCTTTTAATTCACCGACATTTAACATGTCAATGTCATGGTAGAACTTTTTAGTTGCCATTATGTTTCTCCCTCAAGAATTGTTGTATGTATTTATCTATTATTTTGTATCATTTACTATGTACTACTCGCAGAGTATGACCAGTTAAGTCTACGTTTGATTCAATTTGAATGTTACTATTGTTTACTTTAAGTTGTACTTCGACTATGCTATTGTCTGTATCATCTAGTACTTTTGCATCGATAAAATTTTGAATACTGTAAACTAAGAAATTAAGTGTAAGAGACGAACCTGTTAATGGGAAGTCATCAATATAGATATCAAGACTACCAGTTGCGTCACCACCACCGCCGCCACTATTATCAATATATGCGAGACCACCTTGTGTTTGACCATCGGACATGCGTATGATGCCATCGCTGTCGTTATAAAAGAGACGACCTTCGTCACCGACGAACTCATTCGGATTGCCCTTTACTCTTGATGCCCATATTTTGTAAAACGCCATCGGCCATTATCCTACCGTATAGCTGCTGGTCTTTGTGATTGATCTGCTCCAGCAAATGTCACTTCCTCTTCGTCGCCTATCTCTGGATCATCTGCTGTAAGATCATCTATCACTGGCGACTTTTTGCCTAGTGCTGCTTTCTTAAGTTCTAAGTCCTGTTGCTGAGGCGTTACCATAACAGGATTAGAGTCAAGCTCATCATCAGTCTTGCCATCTACATCAATCTCAGGATCTCCGTCACCATTAATCTTAATGTTGATAGGAACGTTGATTGTAAATTCTCTTGCTCGCATAATAGTCTCCTATGGTATTTATGCTATCGTATCTCTACCCAACTCAAACTTCCGAACACATCCCTACTGTCATGTGATGGAGATGTAATCGCTAGAGTATAGATATCGCTTGTGTCAGCTAAGGTAGTAGTAGTTGATCTTTCTATTTGTGTAAGCACACCATCTAAGAAACTAATTGTGCTTCCTAAGTTTTGATTGCTGATGTATCCCGAGCGTACTATCTCGCCACCAGTCATGCTTACTGCATCTATATTATATTCAACGTGGCTTTCTGTGCCTTGTGTAGACCAAGTGCCTCCGGTGATAGTTGCATTTTTTCTTATTTCGTATATTATATCTCGTGGACCAGTTGTGTTATCAAATGTTGAAGCAGAAAATTCCTTTAGGTTAACTACACCATTAAGTCTATCGCTTTTTAATCTTATGCTAACAACAGGCGAAAAGTCTCCTGCATTACCAAGTGTGTATCCTGCAACAGGTGAATGTATGTTATGCTCTACGCCCTGTGTACCAAGCTGTCCTTCAGCTAGTACAGAATGACTTCCATGGAACAATGTGTGTTGACCTAAGAAGTTACTGCCAGTATTTTCTAATTCAATACGCAACGGTAAAAACGCACTGCTGGCCCATGTATAATCAATTGTATTAGCATGTTCAAACTCATGTGCTACAATTGTTTGATGTCCTATTGTAAACTTAAACTCAACATGCCCTGCGCCATACCATTCATAATCAATTACTACAAGTTGTATCATTTCAAAGTCAATAGTAATGCCACTAGGTCCTGAACCGTCTAGTTTATCTCTATTCCAGTTTGCACGTTCTATACGTGTTTCTTCTACACCATTAGTTGTTGTGCGTCTGATTACTACATTGTAATCTGTGCCGTTATTCTCTATGAATGCACCGTTTGCTTCGTCAAACACACCTACACGTTTTCTAATGTCGGCTCTTGCTGTACCAAAGATAACAGCCATTGATGCTTCGTTAGGACGTCCCGGAATGTAACGCATCACACGCTTTGTTTGCCTTACGACTTTGTCACCAGTAACAGATCCTATCACTAGTTTAGCCATACTCTTGATGCCATCGAGCTCACTTGATCCGTTTACAGTTTCTTCATCCCAAATATCGTCACGCTTGTTATACTGATAAGAACAGTAGTCTATTATTTCATAGTTGCTAACCTTACGTCTGTTCTTGCTTGTTAGTTCAGCGCCATCGTTTACTCTTAGCTCAGGGTGTCCTTGTGCATTAACAGTTGTTCCTATTATGCTAATCGGATTGCCTATGTCGTTCTTAATTTCTACTTCGGGTATACTATCTACTGATATAGTGCCGCCTAAGATATTAGCATCAACTGTTCCGTTAACAGGAATAGGATTACCAGCATCGTTTTGTATCTCAACATTATCAACATTTAGTTCGTCAACAGTGATAGCACCGTCAACACGAACACGAATCAAAGGCTTTCCTTCTGCATCGTATTCCATAGTCTTGTGTAGGTTTACAAGGTTAGGTTCATTCGGGTGTATATAATCTGTGCTGTTAGGTATATTATTAGGCATTAATTAATACACTCCTATGTGTTTGGCTTTAACATGATATCAAAAGTTGCAGTGATATTTGAGTTGTTATCACCTGCTGTTGCTCTTACATCAATATCTGTGTGTTCTGGTAATGGTTGCGGAACTGGATAATCTACGATATACTGACCGCCTGAACCGTCTATTAATGCTCTGTGTTGTATTCTAAAGGAGTCAGTGCCTCCTGGTCTTATATACAAACTTAGTTGACCGCTTGATAAGCAAGTAGCATCTAAGCGCATAAGATAACCTGTATAACCACTAGGTATTGTATACACAGCCATTAATGTTTGTCCAAAGTCTTCAGTGATCTGTGCTACTACGGTGCCCGATGTTCCGCCGCTTTTAATTAGTATTCGGTTGCTAGTAGGATTAAAACTTGTACTATCAGTAAAATATGCACGAAATATACGTCTAAATGAATTAGTTGTAGTTGCTGTGCCATTTGCAATAGTTACTGTTTCTTCTATAGCCTCAAAATTAACATCAAGTCCGCTTAGAGTAACAGTCGCTCCGTCATCTTGTGAGCGTATATTAGATTCGTTATTAGGAAGCACTACTTCAACTGTTAGTGTACCATTTGAATCAATAGCTGCCCAAGGATAAATTGTATCATCTCTGTCCCATATTGTGCCTACTGTATTAGTTGATAGTTGTTGTACTTCGCCAAACTTATGTATGCTGCCGTAGCCTGCAGGAAGAACTGAAGTAGGATTAGATTCTACTTGTACTGTTCCGTCAATACGGACAACAGGTTCTCCATCAGTATTATAATCCATTGCAGTGCGTAGATCTAATAAATTAGGTTCATCCGGATGTGTATAGGAAGTGCTGTTAGGTTCTTTAACTGCCATTAGTCAGCCCAAGGCCTGCCTGGTTTAAGGCCGCCTATGTTTGCATTGTCATCTACATTGTTTGTGTTATTGTCGCCTGCTTTATAAAGTGTAGGCAGTTGTGTTAGGTCAGCAATAACATCTGCATAACGCCCTGGTTGCACTACATTACGGTCTGCTCTATCTTGTCCTGCGAGTAAGAGTTTCGCTTCTTGTCTTGCTCTTTTTGTTGGTAAAGTTGATATATTATTTGCTGCCATCATTCTCTCCATAAATTCTAGTTGAGTTACCTCTAATGTCTGCAGGATCCTTAGGGCCATTAAACCCACCGCCTGCGTCAGTTGTCACTGCGCTTACATCTGCTACAATTTCATTAGGAGTATTTGAGTATTCGCCAAAGCTATCGTTGTTTAGCATAGCAAGGATAGACTTAAATCTATTTTCAATATGTGCTGGATCATCCTGTATTTCTACAGTGCCTTCAATACCTTCTGCATCATGTTGTCCTTCTATCTGATCTAGTAGGTCAAGCACCTGTCTTACTACGTCTGTTGCTCGCATAATAATCTCCTATACAGTATTTAGTATTATTATTCACATCGGATAAATAAAAGTAGCAGTTAACTAACTGCAAAAGGAACTAGTTATGATTGACATTACACCGTTTAGGAAACTACTTGATAATTTAAAAGATGAAGGAAAATACAGAGTATTCAACGACATTATTAGAGAAAGAGGAGATTTTCCAAAAGCATTATGGTATGGTCCATACAGTATTAAATCGATTATAAATTGGTGTTCAAACGATTATCTCGGAATGGGCCAGAACAAGAATGTAGTAGACGCAATGCATACTGCACTTGAGCAAACTGGTGCAGGATCAGGAGGTACACGTAACATAGGTGGTACTAGCCACTATCATGTTGCACTAGAACACGAACTAGCAAGTCTACATCAAAAAGAATCAGCATTACTTTTTAGTAGTGCTTATGTTGCAAATGAATGGAGCATTATTGCTCTTGCACAGATTGTAGATAATATAGAGTTCCTAAGTGATTCAGAAAACCATGCAAGCATTATACAAGGTGTGCGGAACAGTAGAGCCAAGAAACAAATCTGGCAGCACAACGACATGGAAGATCTAGAGAGAAAACTGCAAGCGAGTGTCGAAGAAGGTAATACTCCTTGTGTAGTTTTTGAGTCTGTGTATAGCATGGACGGCGATGTTAGCCCAATTAAAAACATATGCGATCTAGCAGAGAAATACGGAGCAATGACTTATATTGACGAAGTACACGCTGTTGGATTATATGGGAACCAGGGTGCGGGCTATTGTGATATGATAGGACAGAGCCATCGGATAGATATAATTAATGCAACACTGGGCAAGGCGTTTGGTGTAACTGGAGGATACGTTGCTGGTAACAGACTTGTTATGGATGCGATTCGATCAGTTGCTTCGGGCTTTATCTTCACTACTAGTATATCTCCTGTAATATGTGCAGGAGCAATGGCCAGTGTAAAATACTTACGTGATCACAACGAGTTGAGAATCCAGCATCAAGAAGTGGCTTCAAAACTTAAAACATTGCTTACTCAAGCAGGCATAGAGGTTATGCCAAACGAAACACATATTGTTCCTGTGCTAGTTAGAGATGCTAAGAAATGTAAAGCAATGAGCGATGATCTATTAAACGATCATGGCATTTATGTGCAGCCTATCAACTATCCAACTGTGCCTGTGGGTACAGAAAGACTAAGGTTTGCACCTACACCACTACATACAGATCAAATGTTATACGAGCTAGTTGATGCTCTAGTTGATGTGTTTAGTAGGCATGGAGAACTGTAATGAAGTATATCTGGTTAGTACTTGGATTTCTATGTTTAGGCATGGCTTATGTTGGAGTTGTAGTTCCAGGAATACCTTTTAGTATATTCCTAGTCCTTGCTGCATACTTCTTTGCAAAGAGCTCACCACGTATGCATGACTGGATATATAATCACAAATACTTTGGTCCTTTTTTAACCAACTGGACTCTACGTAGAGTTTTTCCAACTAAAGGCAAATATGCAATGATACTAGTAATGTCTAGTTCATTATTATTCCTTTGGTTCACAACCGAGAACATTAAAGCGGCGGCATGGAGCGGAGGCTTTATGGCATTGGTAGCAATCTGGGCCTGGAGATATCCAGGTTCAGTTGTTGAGTGGGAAATACGTCAGGATACAGGTAAACGAATAGGATGGTTCAAGTAACCACACAAATATATCGTCCTAAGGACGAAGATAAACTTTGGTTACCGCTGGAGACGTTTAAAGGTGTCTATCCACAAAAAAATCCAGGTACTACAGCTGAACGTTATATTATAACACACCGTAGTGCATTTGAATGCTATCAACATAGTATTCCAAAAAGTAATGTAATAGATTGTGTAGGTAAAAAGACTCAAGCATCACTTGAATACTTAGGATATACTACCAAACGATATGATAGTGCAGATGATATAGAAATTGATAGTTGCTTTGATTATGTATGGCTACATGGTGATCGTTATCGGCAAGACTTTTCAGTGTTTCCAAATGTGTGCAGTATCCATACTTACGCCACAGTACCTATACAGGAAAATTTAGATAAACTAGAAGCATTAGACATTAAAAAGCTTTGGGTGTATTCATCTAATGCTATGGATATCCTAGATTCTAGTCTTGTGCAAACTGATAGACTTTATGCACCTCCGAGTGTTTGGGTCGACAGTATACGTTGGAAAAAACTAACAAGGTTCGACCCATAAAAAAAGGATAGGGTATTTCAACCCTATCCCATTTTAGTAAGTTGCAATTAGTAATTACTTACCTTTTGCGTCTGTACCTCTATTCCAGATAATATATAGTACCCAGATAGCAATCAAGCCCATTAAGCCTTCTGCACCAAGTGTACCCAGCATTGAACTTACGTTAGCAATTACTGATGTCTCTGGAAAGAACGGGATAGCAGCTAGGCCAAGAACCTCTGCGACAATCATTAGCGCAGCAATAGATACGCCTACCTCTGCTAGAGCGGCGGCCCACCCTTTTACTGTTTTAATAATATCCATGATATCTTCTCCTTTTTGTTTTACATTCTTGTTGAATGTAGATTTACTTATTGGCCATAAGCGGAATCTTGCTCCTTTATGGCAATTAGATAACAATTAACAATAATTTGTTACATAATGTTACAAAGTATACTATAGAAGTTATTACTTGTCAAGTGTTTTTGATATTTTTTTAGTTGTACTAGAAACTGTAGGTATCTATACTTTGAGCCAGGGTTCCCAACTAGGATGTTTCATCTGCACTGGCATCTGCATACGCTTCTTTGCTAATTCAAAGTATGTAGGAGTATACGGTGCAATCTTGGGCTTCATATGTGTCTTGTTGCCTTTTGCAGTGTTGCATGGTCCGCAGCTTGCAACACAATTGTCCCAACGAAGCTTACCGCCTTTGCTAACAGGAATAACATGATCTACTGTTAAATTTGGCTTTGTAAATGCTTCGCTGCAATATTGACAGGTGTACAGATCTCTTAGATACATACTTTGTTTTGAAAAGCGCGGAGTAGTTCTACGCTTTAGGTAATCTTTGAGCATAATCACAGCAGGTACTTTAGTTTCCCATCTAGCACTACGCACAACCCAATCGTCATACCAATCTAGTACAGTACACTTGTCATGGTACATATAGAGGATAGCCTCTTTCCATTGTACTGCTGATATAGGTAAAAACGATACAGGTTGTCCGTCTGCGTTAATAACCAAAGTGTCGCCCATGAATACTCCGTTTAGTTTGTGACGCTTATTGGTGTAAACTCCGAGCCTACACTAAACAAGCACTCTAGTCCATTTGGAAATACAATTACAATACTGAATGGCGTATCTTTTTGGAACTGATCGCCTACATACATTATCTGTGTACCCGGTGTACGTAGTTCTACACCCTGTGGACCCAATAGATGAGTATAGCTTTTACCAACTAGTAATGGTGATTGCTTTTCTTTTTCTCTTAGATATCTATCCAGTTGTCCTGTTGGACCACATGGAATAACCATCTTCATGTGTGTTCCTTGTTGGAACATAGCACTTGGTGGAACTACAGTAGGTTGCTCTACTGCGGGTTTGTTTGGCTCAACTGGTGGCTGAGGTTGTTGATTGAATTGTTCTTGCGCAAAGCTGGCAAAGCCGATTAACGTTATAGCAAGGGTAGTACCAATAGTTTTAAACACGGTATTCTCCTATATGTATTGACTCATGGTAGTGCGAGCACATAGCTCGATTGCTTTTTGCCACTGATCATGACTGTCATCCCATAGTATACTATATGTAGCTGTGCAAGTCAACCATGATTTATGCGTTTTGATTTCTCTTTCAAGCTGTCCATCTACCCATACACTTTGTCCAAACAAGAACTTGCGCTGTATGGGTTCATCTCCACCTGTCATCTTTTCAAACATAAACTTGTCACTTGAAATAGCACAATGCTCGCCCACTTGCATAGTGTTTGAGCTGTTCCATTCAGGTGAGTGTAGCATCACCATGCTTTGTCTATTAACAGGGCCAGCTTCAAACATAAAGTCCTGCCAAGGCCAATCCATATCGTGTTGTTGTATTGCTGTGCGTACTTCTGCTATGGTCTTTTTGTTGAGAATGTATCCCCAATGACCATTGTCTTGACGCTCTGTAATTACTACTACTGTTTGTTTGAAGTATTCACTTGATATGTTAGGCGAGGACACTAGTAGTGTTCCAGGTATTATACCCCGATCGACATTCACTTATTTGCCGCCCTTGCGTGTGCCCCAGTCCGGTAACGGACCGCCGTATGCTTTGCCTTTGATTTTCTTGCCACCCATCTTAGTACGAGAGTCTTTGCCTTTGCCAATCTTGTGTGACTTATTACCTTCACGGCTTCTAAATCCTTGGCTTTTACAACTTGCTAGTGCTGAAGCACCTAGTGCTGAGTTAGGCTTAGAGCTTTTGCATAAACTGCGTGTAGCTTGCCAATCTTCTAATTCCTGCTCGTTCTCTGCGAGTAAATCTTCAATCTTCATATGTATATTTAGTCATCTAGTGCAAAGGTCAACATCTTACGAGGTCCCTCTGTAGTATTAAGAGTAATTTCTCCACTTCGAGAATGGTATTCAATTTTTGTTATCTCTGCTGGCTTACGACCTTTACCCACTAGGATAGTATCGCCCAGCTTCAGGTCTACTGAAATGGAACGTAAATTACTCATAGTATTTCTCCTTGATTTACACATTCATATTTAGCATATGACCAAACCAACTACGATAATTATTAATATGAGACCACAAGACTTACAACCCGGATATAGCTACGGCTGCAAATTTAAAGTACGCACATATATGTACAACGACGAACCTGTAGCTGAGAGTGATATCCCAGAGCAACCAGACTTATTGACTATAGGCGAATGGACCAGTTGGGGACTTATAGCTAGAAGAGATCCTATTAATCAACTACTAGAAGTACAAGATCAAAAATGCTTACGCACATGGACAGTACACTGGGATGATGTTTGGGATGTAGATGTAGCTGAGTATAAGAAAACAACATAGTATAGGCCCCGCTGCTGTACTAGTTGCACACATGCGCACACACGTATATACACTGCGCAAGCGCACACACCCAGATATAATCGAATACACTACTAGTAGTAAAGAGTAGAACTATACTAGTGTAGATCACAGTACTAGTAGCATATAGGCCCCGCTGTTAACACGAGTAGTAGAGATCTAG
>Ga0206682_10000772_pt1 | contig 33380 bp, 43 predicted proteins | sample M240m12015metaG_FD_155444 | JGI IMG/M metagenome (GOLD analysis project Ga0206682, IMG submission 155444) | Ammonia-oxidizing marine archaeal communities from Monterey Bay, California, United States - M2 40m 12015 | ecosystem: Environmental > Aquatic > Marine > Intertidal zone | place: USA...
TCAGCCTACACAACACACTTCCTACCATCTCCTTATACAACAACTCGTTTAATCTTACTGATGACATCTTTATTATAACTTTATACTTACCACCAATCACCATTATACACTTCAACTTTTTTTTTGTTGGGGGTTCCGCCCCCCTACGACGGATAGGAGCGAAGTATTTAAATAAAACACCACAATTAAAAAAATTGAAGTTCATTACTTAGAATTTAGAGTACGCATCACTAAAAATACAAGATGAGTAAATCATTAAAAAATTGTTCGATATGTCACGCAGCAAAACACAAAACAGGTAAGTGCTTTCAAAGAAATTTATATGATAGACTTGTAGGAAATTTACGACAGTTTATTGAAGATCATGTGGGACTTGATAATCAAGATCAGGATTGGGTTATTAGAAGTGTTTGTGAAGTCCCTAAATGCGAAAAAAACGCACTAAAATATATTGTTACAACAATGCTTCTTATATATAGCTACTACTCTCCACACAATAATAAATTGTATACAATAGATGCTAGAAGTGAAACTCCTACAAAACCGATTGGTAAACATACCAAAATACAATTAGAAAACTTATATGTACGAATAATGAAGAAATTTATTAATACTTTTGTAGAAATACGACTTGATGAAAAAAAGTATATGAAAAAAGAAGAAGAGGAAGCAGAACAAGATCAGTGTCCTATTTGCTTAGAAAGTATTAAGGGGCAAAAAACATGCACTACTACATGTGGACACTCTTTCTGTTCTCCTTGCTTCTTCACAGCAATGCAATCACAAATAGATCAGAGAGGAACATCTTTATGTCCATTGTGTAGAAGAACATGTATAGAGACTAGACCTAGATACTAAAATAAAATTGTATCTATAGCTCATTTGGTTAGAGCATCGGTCTTATGAGCCGAAGGTGATGGGTTCGATCCCCATTAGATACACATGGGACATAAATATAGTTCGCCTCCTCGTGGTGTGTCCTGGTTAATACTAAATGAACTATTCCCTTTTAGCACAGCAAGATGCTAATTGTCGTCGGTCTAAACTTTTAATTCAAAATAAATAATAATTACATGATAAAAATGACCTGGATAGGTCATTAAACTGTCCCATGAATCCTGCTTAAAAATCCAAGCAGGGAGTATGTAAAACCTTAACCGGTGGTGCATACTTATGTAGCCTTCCCATACCAAGGTTATCTTTAATTAGATACGTGGGGCCGGAGAGCTCATGGCCCAGAACTATTCCAGTATCTTTATGCTATGACAAAGAGAACCACTTCCGCAAGGGGAGTCGCGGTGACTCGGTAGTGAAAAGATTGGGTGATAGAGGAATTAGTCACTACTTACTTGGTGGAAAAGCCGTAATATATGCGGTTGTAAAGTAAGACACTATACAGCGTTACAAAGGGTTTATAATATGATCAATGAAATTCAACCGACGGGAAGAAGATCTGAGAAAGTAAAATTCACTCTATAAAATACTTTATTTAAATATATAGTATGTCTTGGTTGTAAAAAACTAAGACCGTTAGTATAGTGGAAAAATATAGTTAACTTTTCTGGAAGACTTTGATTCTGTGATGGCCTAATCAGGATTGAATTAATATAGATTAGAGCGCTTATATTTTGGTGCTAGTGGGTAGTTAAGACTTCTCTATTTGAAATAATTATTAAAAGAAGTCCTTTGAACATAAAATTAGGACGCTAGTTTTATGTTCATTGTTTTTTTTTGAAAAAAACACGAAATTACATATAGACAAAAAAAAATTGAAGTTTATCTTGCTGGATAGGATGAATTCACCACCAATCGGAGTTAAGTGGTTAAACTGTTCTCCATAGTTGTTGGACTATGAGGCCGCATGTAATAAAGTGTACTCGCAACAACTTCCATAGTTGTTGGACTATGAGGCCGCATGTAATTAAGTGTACTCGCAACAACACACCACCAATCGGAGTTAAGTGGTTAAACTGTTCTCCGACTACTATTAATTGTATATAAATAAGGCTTATTTAGTACTTGGTAGTCAACTATATCAATTAGGCTTTTATTAGTACTTGGTAGTTGACTATATCAATTAGGCTTTGAGACCTTATTACAACTAATAGGAGGGAATGGAAGGATGGGTGATGAAGCCTACGGTGGGTGGAACCACTTATAAAGCAGAAGCCTGACATCCTACAATCCTAGGCGGAGGTGAATTGACACCCGTGGCGGTTGCCTAGGAGTTCAAATAGTATGGTGTATTTAAAGGCCTTTAAATATGATTTCAGACTATTTTGTGACATGGGGAAGGGAAGTAGTGTGGTAAACCTTAAGAGACATCACGAAAACCGAGTCAAAGATGGAAAAACTCACCCTGAATAGCGCTTAAAAAAACCTAGCGTAACAATTCACTTACGGGATTGTTGGAATAGTCTATTATGACGGATGTCTGTTTAAATTACGGGGGTCATAAGAAACTATTTCCTGGGTTGCCGACGGGCAATGGGACATAATATAGCTCGCCTCCTCGTGGTGTGTCCTGGTTAATACTAAATGAGCTTTTTTTTGTATAAATATTTTAAATAATAATTGCTTAAAATATCTATATCTATATTCCTTTTTTTTTATTTTTCCTTGTTTTATTTTTTTTGACACCAGGATATCTATGTGATACCCAACATAATGCACAAAATACAGTTCCATGCTGTTTTGTTACTTTTAATGAATCGTATATAAATATTTTACCAGGATGTATTTTATAACCTTTTGATGTAGCATTATTTTTAAAAATCTCAACCGAATTATTTATTTTACCATAACCTCTTCTCTCAATTAATCCTTTTAATGATGTAGATAAACTAGCTAATGCGTCTTGTTTAGTACCATGTCCTGAGTATTCTAATGCAAATCCTCCTAGATATTTGTTATTACTATCATAAACATCTGTAGTTAACACAGCAGTGCTAATAAATTCCCCTTTATCTCCGTTTGCTTGTGCTTTTATACATTCCATTGCTTCTCCCCAATTAATACGTTTTAAACCGATTTCTTTGGATATTTTTTTCGCATGCGTAGGAATAACACTTGTATATTCGATTATATTACAATCTTCAATTCCAGCATCAGTTAAAGCTGCATCATATGATCCTGTTTCATATTTTAAACCTTCAGAACCTGCCTCAGATTCTCCTTTTCCACTAGTAGCAAAATATTCATAAGGAATTCTATTTCCAAATATCATATTATATAGTATAATTACATTTTTCTTTTAGATTTCTTAGATTTCTTAGATTTCTTAGATTTCTTAGATTTCTTAGATTTCTTAGATTTTTTAATCTTTCTCTTTCCTCCATATACATATCCTTGAGATTGTCGTGCTATGACAGTATCTAAACTTCTGTTCAAATTTCTAGAATTTTCTTTGAAATAATTACGTGTATTCGCGGCTGAAGCTTCTTTTGCATTATTATATTGTATTACTCCATCTGCTACTGTTGCAATACCAGGTCCCATTTCATCACGTATTCTGTCATCTAGATATTGTGGTGCAATACGTTTTGCAATTCGTCCTTTCCAACCTAACATAGAAGATGGTACAAAATCAGAAACTCTTTTTGCAGACTTCGTCTCACTCCCTCGAGACATTATATTATCTATTCTTGGAGCAAATATATTATTCCCTTCTTTATTTCTTGATTGAAGCATATATATATTAATTACATTTTTCTTTTAGATTTCTTAGATTTTTTAGATTTCTTAAATTTTTTAAATTTTTTAGATTTTTTAGATTTTTTAGATTTTTTAGATTTTTTAGATTTCCTTTTTCCACCAAAAGTAGCCGGCCCATATCCATAAATAGGATCTTTTGGATCTTCTTCAACATTACCAGATTCAATAGCTTCTCCAGTTTCAAATTCCATTGGATCAGAAAACATATCTCTTTGCATTTTTGAGACATCAGTATATACTGTATTTCCTGATTTAACCATTTCGTAACGGGTTCTAGGTGTAATAACACTTCCATCAGGAGCAACAAAATCGCTTCGAGGACCTTCATATTCAGGTTCTAAATATTTTCCCTGTCTTTGCATTTCAGCTATAGCTTTTTTATTCTTTTCTCTCTTTTCTTTATCCATTATCCTTTTCTCATCCATATGTTTTTGTTGAGCATTTTTTTTAACAGGTGTTTCATATCCATCACCACCTTTTTTTCTACGCATAGATTTAGATCTTGGCATATATATATTAATTATACAATAAAAAATACAAATTTAAATTACTAGAAATGGATTTAAACATTTGGAATTATTTTCTCTCTACAAAGACAACAAAACCCTCCTGTAGATTTATTATTTATCATATTTCGTGTAAAACAATGCAAACAAATTTTATGTCCACAATCAGGCATGAAATAACTAGTAGGTTTAAATTGTTCTAAACAAATAGGACAACAATTTTCTATATTTTCTATATTTTCTCTCTGTATTAATATTTTAATTTCATTTTCAACGAGGTTTAATTTTTTAAACGTATTCTGAAGAGTTGTATCAATAGTATCAATACTATCAATGTTATATCGTAATGCTTTGGATTCTTTTAATTCAGGAAATTTTTCAATTTTATAAGGATTAGCACTATATTTAGAAAGAGATTTTGGATAAATATTTCTTTCTAAGAAATCTTTAACTTCTTGTTCTTCTTGAAGTCGTTTAATAAATAGATCAATGTCTTCCATGTTGAGAGAAATAATGTATTTAAAAAAATAATGTAAAAGTATTTCAATTTTATTTATAAATAAATAATAATGAGAGATAAGTGGAAGAAAAAAAGACAAAGACGATTAAAACGATTAAGAAGAAAACAAAAAAAATAAAATTAATATATATTATATTATATTATAATGTTATCAAATAACAAATTAATTCATTTGTTTAGTGGCTTATTCGCATTTATGGCTTTTTTAACGTGTATTTACCAGATAAGTTATAAAATAACAGACCCCGCAAAAATAATAGTATTTTTAAGTCTTTCCTTATTTTTGACAAATATCGGATTTTTTATTACAAATATTAAATAACTATTGTATTTACCTTTCGTTTACTTTTGTAAATTATACTGCCTACATCAGGTCCTTTTTTTAAATTATTACATTTAGTATAACATATTTTCAAGTTTTTTAAATTCTTATATTTAGTATTATTTTTACATAAAGAAGCTGCATAAACTAATACATCTTCATCTGGATTATTATCCTTAATAATAACATGACAAGATGGAAATGAATTTAAATGTAGCCATATATGATCGCAATCAAAATTAATGATATCCCAATTTTCCTTGGCATTTTGTCCAATAAGTATAGTTGTATCGTTAAACTCTTCTGTCTTCATTATAGTATTATATTGATTTAAATTAATTAAATATTTTAAATCAATTTTATTCAAAATAAATATGCGTTCTAGTTTTAGTTTTATCATTATTTAAAATAATATTTTCAGATTTATTATTTGACCACTTTTTATATTCTTTAATTGTCAACCAATATGTATGTGTTCTAACTACTTCCATTTTATTAATATAATATTATTATTTTAATATTGTTTATTATATATAAATGGCAGCAGCAGTACTAGCAGCAAACAGAAGAGCAGCAACAACAAACGCAAATGTATCATCATCGCCAAGCGAAAATCAAGGTATATACTTAAAACACAATTCATTTAATCCACAAGATCCAGAATTTACTTTTTTAGCAAAAATTCGAAAACCTGGAGTAAAGTCATATAGTTATAGTCTTTTAAAGCAACAAATTAAAGAAGTTACTGATGAATCTGGTAAGAAAAAAATAATATTAATATTTGATAACGGTGATTATAAAATGAAAAGGGATATTAAATCCTATATAACTGATCAAGCTATATTTGAATGTAGAAAAAAACAAGCTTATATATATCCAGATTCTAATGTTATAGGAAGATTTGATTTTCAAGTAGAAGGTGGAGGTCCTTTTGCTGTAAGTATGGATGATAAAAGAGAAATTCCATTGTTGATTAAATGGTTAGAAGCTCATAATGTCCCTAATATGAGCGATACAGCAATACAAAACCCTACTGCAGAATACTGTAATAACTTGGTTAAATCTGGAGGAAGAAGAAAATCAAATAAGAAAAGAAAATCAAATAAGAAAAGAAAATCAAATAAGAAAAGTAAATCAAAAAAGAAAAGTGGTAAAAGAAATAAATCTAGAAGAAAACATTAATAAGGTATTCCCCAATCGTCAGTATATTTTTGGAAACAATTACATGCTTCTAATTCTTTTGTTTTTGAATCTTTTCCACAAAAACAACACGTATATGTAAATTTTTCTGTCATAATAGATAATTTACCAGATTTAAATAATTGTTCTAATTCACTATATCCCCCTATATGTGTTCCATTAATAAAAATATTTGGAACTGTATTGTAATTAGTTTTTGAAATTAAATTCTTATGTAAAATTGAACCTTCTTCCATGATATCCATTTCATAAACTAAAGGTTTTATATTACAACTGTCAAGTAATTGTTTTGCTTTATTACAAAATTTGCAAGTTGTTTTGCTAAAAATACATACTTTATTAGTATCTATATAAAAATCTATAAGAGACATTTATATAGATAAATACATTTCTTTTTAACTTATTTTGTTTCTGTAATTGATTTTTTGCTAATAAAATGTCTATTCATATAGCGTTGAATATTAAAATAAGTAACTTGTGTAGAGTCATCTGTACCTAATAATACATGTAGCTTATCATCTGGTTTAATTACTCTATTATTTTCAGTTGTGGTAAGAGAATTTTCTCTAATATAGGAACAAATAAATTTTGTAACTTCTGTGCGTGCAATTTCACTACCATGATCTTTACCCATAAAATCACATAAATCATTAGAAATTGGTGAAGCAGCAGCAAATCCTGAAGGCTTCCTATTTCCTTTAGACATCTTCTTTGTTACCTCTTTTTTGTGTTGTTTAATTTCCTTTTTAACTGTTTTTTCTAAACCCTTTAGTTGGTTTGACAGTGCAGTAATTTGTACCTTAAATTGGGATAATGTTGATAAAATAGAAGTGAATTGATTATCAATTTGAGAATCTTCAACTACTTCTGGAATTGCTTCTTGTTCTGTAACACTCATTATATATATTACATATATGTAGTATCTTTAAATTAATTTTTTAAAATAGTTTTAAGTATTTTAAAAAATATGCCTTATTTAATAATTAATTATAATGTATATTTATTTATTTAACGAGAGTTTGTCTGATTGTCTTTCATCTGTGGGCGACGTGTGGTTGAGCTTCTTTTAGTAAGAACCCACTCTTCACCATCACCACCATCACCACCACGAGGCCCTGTTCCACGATACTGAGGTCGACGATCAGGACCGTCTCTAGGTGTTCTAGGAGGTTGACGACGAGGTGCATTAGCACGAATCTCGTTTCTAGTCTCACAAAGAAGTTGACCTCCTGAAATTCCTGAAATTGTATTTGCTTGGTACTTGTGTTCACTTTCCTCAACAGTACTTAGATTAAATTGAACATACTCCCCTTGAACAAGATATCTATATTGCTCCTCACTTACTTGAATGGAACTATGATGTGCAAATACATCACTATTCTTTTCAATAGAACTATCAGAAGGAGTAGAAACTACTGTAATAAAACCATAACCAGCTTTGTTATTAAACCATTTAACACGACCAGTGTAAAGCATAAGAGATGTAGCAGATGTATTATCGGTACTCATTATATTAACAATCATTATTTTAGCTTTAAGTTATTTCTTTTATTGTTTTAAAAAGAAATGAAATAAAGTCATAACTAGGTGTTTCATCATACGATAATGAATGTACATAATTATATACTTCTATAAACTTTTCTGGAATATTTTTATTTAATTTTATTTCCTTTGAAAATTCTATTTTTTTATTATTAATTTTTATTTCCTTTTCTCTCAATGAACTTGCTATTATACCTTGCCAAGGCAACTTTCCTAAAAATAGATATAATAAAATATAAATCATAGATATTAAATCATCTCTTCTAGATGGTTCATACCCTGCGTGTATATTTACACTAATATATCTTAATGTACCAATTATATTTTCATGTGTTTTATTTTTTTTGTGAATTCCATTACTATCAATATATTGCTTTGATAGTCCAAAATCTATTAATTTTAATTTATCAACACTATCATCTATTAAAAAATTTCCTGGTTTAATATCTCGATGAATTATTCCTAGAATATGAATATTCTCTATACAATGTAACATTTGCAAACCTATTTTTTTAATCAAATTAATCTTATCCTTATTTTTTAAAATTAAATCATTATAATATTCATCCACTTGCTTATTTAACATTTCCATTACTAAAAAATTAAAACTCTCAGTCTCTCCATAATATTTACTATTCACTACACAATTTAAATCTTTTAAATAACGTAGTATCAATGTCTCATATTTTAATATATTTTTTGAACTTTTTTTTTCTATTTTTATAGCTACATTTTTTTTCTTGTTTATATGTGATGCTTTCCATACTTCACCATAAGATCCCTTACCTATTTTAGCTACTAATTTATAGTCATTAATTAATTGCATTATAATAATAATAGAATAATATTTTTACAAAAAAATAAAATTGAATCCTATTAAAGGCATTATATAATATTATATAATTGACTATGGTTATTCTTTGCAAAGATACATATCCTACAAATGAATTATCCCAACAATATTTTGATCTATTTCCTTTTGAATTAAGTGATTTTCAAAAATATGCAATACAATCTATTGTTGAAGGCAATCATATATTAATTACTGCTCATACTGGAAGTGGTAAAACATTGCCAGCTGAATTTGCAATTGAATATTTAGTAGGAAAAGGAAAAAAAGTGATATATACATCTCCAATTAAAGCATTATCAAACCAAAAATTTCATGAATTTTCTGAAAAGTTTCCCAACATTAGTTTTGGTATTTTAACAGGAGATATTAAATTTAATCCTGAAGCTGATGTTTTAATCATGACTACTGAAATTTTAAGAAATACTCTTCTCCAAAAACAAATTAATAATCAAAATGTCCCTTTACAATTCGAAATGGATTTCCAAGATGAACTTGGAGCAGTTGTTTTTGACGAAGTTCATTATATTAATGATGCTGATAGAGGTAAAGTTTGGGAAGAAACTATTATGCTTTTACCTAATCATATTCAACTAGTTATGCTTTCTGCTACTATTGATAAACCAGATCTATTTGCAAAATGGATTGAAGAAGTAAAATCTGACGATATTAATAAAAAAATAGTATATTTAGCACCAACTAATCACAGAGTTGTTCCTTTAAAACATTATTTATACACTACACTACCTCAAGGTATTTTAAAAAATATAAAAGATAAAGAATTTATTAAATTTATTAATCAATTCTTACATAGACCAATAGAAATTAAAGATAATAAAAAGCATTTCTATGAAGATAATTACGAAAAAGTAAGAAAACTATTGGAATATATTAGAAAAAACAATTTATACACGAAGCCTTCTTTTGTATTAAATGAAATTACAAAATATTTAAATAATAATAATATGTTGCCTGCTATTTGTTTTGTGTTTTCGAGAAAGGGTGTTGAAAAATTTGCACAATGTATTAATGTATCTTTATTTGACGAAGAATCGACAATTCCCTCTACTATTAGAAATGAATGTAAACAAATTCTACGGAAACTTCCAAATCATAAAGAATATACTAATTTACCTGAATTTGATTTTATCATTAAATTACTAGAGAAAGGAATCGCTATTCATCATTCAGGTGTAATGCCTGTTTTCAGAGAAATGATTGAATTATTATTTGCCAAAGGTTATATTAAATTATTATTTGCTACTGAGACATTTGCTGTAGGAATTAACATGCCAACAAAAACAGTTATATTTACTGGATTTGATAAATTTAATGGTTCAAATATGAGATTATTATATCCTCATGAATACACCCAAATGGCTGGAAGAGCTGGAAGAAGAGGATTAGATACAATTGGACACGTTATTCATTTAAATAATATGTTTTCGTTACCTTATACATTTGATTATAAAAATTTGCTTAATGGAAAACCTCAAACTCTACAATCTAAATTTCAAATTTCTTATAACTTAATATTAAATTTCCATCAATTTAATAATAATACATTAGATTTCGCATCAAAGAGTATGTGTCACGGAGAGATTAATACCGAAATTTCTATTCAAGAAAATAAATTATTAGATTTGGCACAAGAATATAATAAAAAAATTGAAAATCCTCTTTATAAACCAATTATAAATAATAAAGAGAAATATGAACAATATTATAAACTTACAGAAGATATTAAAAATAGTAAACAAAAAATAAGAAAACAAATTCAAAAAACATTAGAACAAATTGAAAATGGTAACAAACACTTTAAAAACGAATTAGAACAGTATAATTCATTAATAAAATTAGAAAATGAAATTCTTCAACAAGAAGAATATATTAAAAATTTAAAAGAACATTTTACTTTTAGTTACAATGAAAAAACCTTATTTTTAAAGAATATGAACTTTTTGGATAACAATTACAATATATCTGAAAAAGGAGCATGTGCTACATTCATTCAAGAAACCCATTGTCTTGCTTTTATTGATTATTTCTTTAAAAATAATTATTTACAAAATTTATCAGCCATAGATATAGCAGCATTATTAAGTTGTTTTAGTAATATTAGAGTTAAAGATGAACTTAAGATAAATAGTGCTAATAATCTATTAACTCATAGTGAACTGATCGATTCAGTCGTTACATTAAAATGCGTATATGATGAATATATAATAGAAGAATCTAGATTAAATAATAATATAGAGAATTTAGATATATCATATGAATTAGTAATTCCTATCCATGATTGGTGTAACTCGCATGATGAAGGAACATGTAAATTTGTTTTACAATGTTGTGAAAATGAATATGAAATATTTACAGGAGAATTTATTAAAGCAATTCTAAAAATTAATAATATGGCAAATGAATTAAAAAATGTTGCAGAATATTTGGGAAATATTGAACTACTTCATAAACTTCAAGAAATTCCTGAATTAACTCTTAAATTTATCGCTACAAATCAATCTCTATATGTATAAATTAATAATAAATTTTATAAATAATATTAATTATATATTTATAAAATTATATGTAATCTTATTTTTTTTTTCAATGTTGCTTCTTCATGAAAAACAAACACTCTAAATTTGTATTTTTCAAAGTTATTCAAATCAAATCTAGAGGTGATTCGTGAAACCGATTTCAAATTTTCAAGATATACTATATATTGAAATAATCCATCATTTCTAATAATTTTGTCAAATACATAACCATCATATTCTCTTTCCAATACTTCTGAATCTGTTGAACATAAATGAAGTAAGCTACAGTCAGTTTGAATTTTACGAATTGCTCTCATGGTAGTATTAATATATTCCAATCTACTAGTCCATTTATCATAAAATAGAACAAAGTTTTCACCATAATTAACCATTTTCATATTTTTTTGTAATTTTGCCATATTTAATAAATCCACTAATCTTCTAATAGGAGAAGTACAATGTATATAAGATTCTAAGTCTAACATTTCATGACATTTTCTTTCATCATATAAATCATATTGACCACAAGAACTATTCCAAATCTTTAAGAAATTGTTTACATTATCAGGTAATGTATCATCCATTTTATAATCTTTATTAAAAGATACCGACCTATAAATTCCATTATTATACTTTACCATATCTCGTGATGTATAATAGTTCATTAATATCATTAAATATGCTACCATATCATGACTATCATTTATTTTTTTCAAATATTTATAATCTTTTGACAGTTCAGTTACTACTTTAAACATTAATTTATAATTTAAATCTTGTTTTAATTCTTTACTTTCATATACATGATTTTTATACACTTTTATATATGAATTATCTAAACAATAACCAATAATTTCATTATCTTTTACGGTAATATCTATTCCAAACGCTAGTCTAGTTTCTTGTTCACATAAACTACATACACAATTTGATAATGCTAATGGCATCATGGGTCGTTTTCTATCAGGTAAATAAATAGTTGATATTCTCTCTGAAAATGAATTCCATAAGTCTAATTCCTCCATCCAAAGAGGAACATTCGAAATATATATACTAATTTTATATGAATTATTACCTAAATCAATAATACTAAAAGCATCATCATAATCAGTAGTTTCTTTAGAATCAATACTGTAAACTGGTTCATCACTTCTATCTTTAAGATTATATTTGGAAATCATAGAAGAAATAAATTCAGGAGCGGTCTTCTTCTTTAATTTATTACTAACAACTTTATTAAATTCTTGAATTGAAGCATATAAACTTTTGCAATATAATTGGTATTCATAGAAATTACACAGTACATCAACATCACCTAGCACACTTACGATGGTGCCTTGTGGATGTTTTCCATTCCAATTATTATATTTAAATACAATGTATTTATTATCAGTATTTTTAGAAAATCCTAATTTAACGTTATAAGGTACAACAAATTCAGGAAACCGTCTATCATCAGGAATACATTTATAAAGAAATTTATCTTTCATTTTTCCATAAGTTTTATTACCCTTTAAAACTAGTATACCTGGTATAGAAGGCATACATCTTACACTTGAATGAAGAATATATATCTTATCTTTATTTATTTCAAAAATATCACTGGAAAATAATTTATTTGATACTGGATTAATAGATAATTTTTCTATTTCATTGAGAGATAATGCATCAAATAAATTCCAATCTTCATATTGTCGATCATTTACTAGTATTTTATACTGTGTCGTCATAATAAATCTTATAAATTATATTTAATTGTTTTAATAATCAATTTTATTTATTATACATTAAAATATTAAATATATCATATAAAACTAACAATTTTAAAAATGTATAGTAAGGAAAATGAGAGAATATATTTTTATTTATCCAATAAATTATATCTTTATGGTTTTCTGAAACATGAAAACCACATTGCTTATTATATTCCAACGTAATTGGACATTTCCATTTATTAAAATATTGAAAAGTTAAAACAATACCTAAAAATAATAGATGGTATTTATACTTTCCAAAAATAATAGAACCGAACCATAAATACATAGAAATGATATGATGAATAAAATTATTGATAAATGTATATACAGATGGTATAGAACATTCAAATAATACATTATCCAATGTAAAAGACAATATAACTACAAATATAAAGATATTCATAGCACTAGTAAAATATTTCATATATATAATAACTTTATATTTTCTCTTCAGAATGTTCTTTTTCTTCATTTTTATTTGAATCTTCACTTATATTTTTTTTCTTTGCTATTTCTCTCTTTACATTTTGGTTTTGAAGTATGTTAACTAATAAATGATTAGAGATAGCAATATTATTCATATATGTTTTATATTTAAATGATGCTAAACTTGTATTATCTTCAAACCAAATACTATACCACCAATAAGCAGGAATAAAAATAATTTGACCTTTATTTAAGGTTACTTCTAATGTTTTTAATTTGTCGAAATCAGCTTTAAATTGGTTTTGAACGTCCCATGGATTGACAGGAGAGAGAAATTCAAAATTATCATAATCTTTTATAGAATATAAGTATTTTGATGATTTTGGAGGTATTAATTTAATTTTTACACTTCCTTGTGTTACAAGAAAGTAATTTCTATAATTTAATTCATATTTTAAAACTGTTTTACTATTATTTGAAGAAAACATTATATCATATATACAATTACTTACTGATAATGGTCTTAAAAAATTGTCATTATATCTCATATGTTTTATTAAACTTGTCTCTTCTAAGAAATCTTGATTATTTTCACTTATGTATCTTTCGTCATTATCCTTTCGAAAAATATCTCTCCCAGTATTTAAAGTTAATGGTAAATATAATTCAGCTATATCATCATATTCTTTAACATTTCGTACTTTAATATCAAATGCACCATAATTTTTTTCAATAGTATCAATATTACATTCATTCAATAAACCATCTACAGAATAATCAAAAATTACAGGTTGTCTTAAATCACATATTTCTTCTAATTTTTCCTTTGACGGTTGATCAATTTCATATACTTCTAAATCATTACTAGTTCTAAGATGAAAATTTATATGAAGATAAATAAATAAAACAATACAAAATATTAAAATAGATATTATACTTTTCATATTATTTTATTTTTATAGATTAATTTTTAACTTTTTACTTATATAATATATAAATGTTCGAATTGATTACTAATAAATATAATAATGATTCATGTGATCATTTATTAGATAATTTAGAAGATGATTTTGAAAATAGTCATACATTTGTAGCTCAAATATTTAGTGCCGTTATTTTATTTTTTTTACTAGCATTTAATAGTGATCTTATGATTTTTGGAAAAAAACCAAATAAAGTTAATATATTTATAACTTCATTATTGTTTTCATTAATATGTTTCATATTATCACTACAGTATTTTAAAGAGTATTACCATGATTATGGTATTTTAAGTATTAAATGTCAAAGTGTACATAAAAATAAAGGTGATTATCCTTTTAGATATATGATACCATTAGGAGTTTCTTTAGGATTTGTTTTTATTTCTATTGGATTAATATTTATGATTATTGGACAAATGATATAATTAATCTACAGGTGGAATAGCTAATCCATCTTCAGTAAATTCTGTTCCTGCTTCATAATTAGAACCACCATCTTCCTGATCTTCGTCAATTGGTTTAAATTCTTCCTTTTCATTTGCATCTAAATCAATTTTAACTGTTTTAGGAAATGTAGGTTCAATTGATTCTTTCAAATCATCACTATCACCAACAATTAATTCTACATTATTATCATCATCTTGTGATTCTGTTTCACTATTTATTTTTTCATCATTGACTTCTAATTTTAAATTAGAAATCATTAAATATAATAGTTTATTCAAACTATTAAGTGTAGTTTGTTGTTCCAAAACAACTCTGTTTAAATTTTCTATCTCACTTCCTAATTTTTGATCGTTATCATAAAATACTTTAAAATCAAATTGTTCTTCAATTTTAGACATAATTATATTAGTTACCTCATTTAAATCAAATTTAAATTGTGTTTGATTTATTTCATTTGTATTATTGATACTTTCAACGTTATTATTTTCCCTATTAAAATCCTTTTCACTGATTAATTTATTAACTAAACTATCTAACATATTTATTTTAACATGATGTTGTTGTAGAATCATTAGTGGATTTGGAGGAATTGATGGGCTTTCTGTTACATTATTATTTTGTTGTTGAGGAGGAGGACCCCTTCCTGATGTAGGAGGAATAGGACCTCTTCCCGGTGGTTGATTTGCTCCACCTGCTCTTCTTCTTCGTGCTGCTGCTAATGATGAACTAGAACTCATATTTAATAAATTAAAATACTAAAAATAAGTAATCTTTTCGCATTTCCTAAATGAATTATTAAACCAATTAAAAATAAAACTCATATTTTTTATATGAGTAAAAAATCAGAATTATCTCCAAAAGAAAAACAAGAAATATGGCGTCAAAAGCAAATTTATATTTTTTATGGTTCAGGAAGGCCTATTTTTAACATTAATGAAAAAAATATGCATATTAAAAGTGTATATGATAATAGTTATTATTTTCAAAAATATATTCATACTTCAATACAAATTAATGATCTATTAAAAGAAATATAACTATTTATTATGCTCTCATATCTCCTTTTATCTGACTATGATGTTGATAATTATTTATTTTAAAATCTTCTAAAACATAATCATTTATAGATTCTCTTTTATTAATGATTTCTAATGTAGGAAAGTCATATGGCGGTCGAATTAATTGTTCTTTCATTTGATCAAAATGATCATCATATATATGACAATTTCCTCCATAATGAATAAATTCATAAGGTTCTAAATCACAATGTTTAGCTATTAAATGTGTTAGAAAACTGTAGGAAGCAATATTGAATGGTATTCCTAAAAATTCGTCACACGATCTTTGATACAAAGTACAACTTAATTTATTTCCATCAATAACATTGAACTGAAATAATACATGACACGGTGGTAATACACCTTCATTTATTTGACATGGATTCCAAGCACTAACAACAAGTCTTCTAGATGTTCTTTGTTCAGGATCTTTTAAACAATTAATTACTTCTTGAAGTTGGTCAACTCCTTTTCCTATATAATCTGCATCACATCCATCATAAGGAGCATTAAAAAATCGCCATTGATATCCATATAAAGGACCTAAATCACCTTCTTTATAATTTTCTAACCCTCTAGACTCCATAAATTCCCTACTTGAATTTCCATCCCAAATATGGACCTTTTGTTCATTAAGAATTTTATTACTAGTTTGACCTTTAATAAACCATAATAATTCTTTTAAGCAAGTTTTCCAAGCTGTTTTTTTAGTAGTAAGAATTGGAATTTTATTATTTTCTAAAGAAAAATGCATAACAGAGCCTATACTACATTTAGTAAAACCATTTCTACCTTTTTCAATAGTTCCATCATTTAATATATCATTAATTAAATTAATATATTGAAACTCTTCATGATATTTATTATTTTTATCACGATTTTTATATTTATTTAAATCAACAACATGTTTCAACATTATTTATAACTTTATAATTATTGTTTTAAATAATTTTATTTCTAATTATAAAACATATGGATAGACTTGAAAAAAATACAGCAAATAATAACGATGAAGGATTTATAAAAACTGTATTTCCTTTTGACGATGCTCAAAAGGCTACTTTATTAAATATATTACAATATTCTATTTTAGCCATTATTCCTATTATAATGGTTTTAAAACTAATCAAGAATTATGTACCGGAAGTTGATGATGATAAAGGAAGTTTAGTAATTCTAGTTGAAGTTATTGGACAAATTTTTGTTATGTTTTTAGCCTTATATTTTATACATAGAATAATTAATTATATTCCTACTTACAGTGGTGTAGTATATGGAGATGTTAATTTAATAACAGTAATATTACCAACAATATTCATTATTTTAACAATGCAAACTAAAGTAGGAGAAAAGGTTCAATTACTGATAGATAGATTAATGGATGTATATGATGGTCAAACAAATACTAAAAAAGAAGATAAAAATCAAAAACAAGTAAATGTAAGAGTAACACAACCTATTTCTGGACAACAACATAATGCACAAATCAATGTATCTCAACCACCACCTGCAGCACAAATGACAAACATGAAGAGCCAGTCAAATGAATATTCTATTCCTCAAAGTCCTAATTTCAATAATATGTATGGTGGACCTGAAACTCCTTTAGTAGGAGCCGCTACTCCTGGTATGGATATGATGCAAGAACCTATGGCTGCTAATGATATGTTAGGTGGTTCTTTTGGAAGTAGTTTTTAATTTAATAAATATTTAATGATAATGATTATTAATTATTTATAGCGATGATACTTGAGAAGTTTTCGAGAAAGCACTAGGAACTCCCATTGAAGATGCTTTTTGTGCATGTTCTAATTCTGTTACATTTGGTTTGTTACTACTTAATGAACTAAAGCCCATAGTTCCCATTGAAGATCTCATTGAAGATCCCATTGATCCCATAGAAGATTTCATTTTGTTATAATGAGGCTGCATTGACTTAGAAGCTGTAGAATAAGCTGATTCACCACTTTTAGCCATAGCAAAATTTGTGGGACTACTATATTTAAAACTACTATATGCTTTCTTTCCATTATCGGTAACTTGTTTATGTAAATTTGATGTCATCTTATTCATTTGTTCTACATGAGGTTGTGCAGACTTCATACCTGATTGATATGCATTAGTTATATGTTTATTCATATCAGACATAGAGAATGATGAAGTTTTAGTGTCATTTGAATCTACCCCTCCTCTCCTTCTTCTTCTAGAATGTTTACGCTTAGATCGTTTATTATGTTTATGGTATGATTTTGCCATTATATTATTTAGTGTGAAAAAAAAACGAATTGCTAAATTAATTAATATACTCATTCTTTATTTCACTAGTTAAATAGGTATTTTTACTAATTGCTCTAATTATCTTATTACATTCTTTTTCATCATTTTCAATATCGGTCATCGAATAAAATACTAGACTAGTCATTTTAGTTTGTAAATCTTCATCTGTTTTCCAACCTTGATTCGCCTCTTGCCATTTTGATATATTAGTTCTTTGTTTTAAAGATAATATTTTTATTGAATCAACTACTTTCACCAATTCATTATCTTTTTCCCATACATCATTATCTTTTACATACATAGTTTTACGTGCTGGGTCTGTACAATGTATTGGCCTTTCTAATATATCCATATTACTTAATCCATTTGTAATCATATGAGTTATTGTTTTTGTTAAACCATTTTCAATTGTATGATCATATGTTTCATTGGTAATTGGTAAGGAATGAATAAAATCAGTCAAATTCATTGCATTTTTACAATGTTCATTTAAAAACATATTAATATTAAATTGATTATTATTTGTTGTAGTATTATGACTATTACTTGTAATATTTCCCTTGATATGTGGAATAAGATCTATAAAATTTTTTTGTATTTCTTTGTTTTCTTTAAGAAGTAAAAGAACTAACTCTTTAAATTCACTTTCCTTTTCTTTAGGTATAGTAGACACTTGATTTTCTATTAATTCATTTAATTCTTCTACATTATCCAAGCATTTTTTTTTATGTTTACATAATGATGACAAATGTGCATACACTTTCTTACAATTTTCACACTCATAATGCTGTGGGGTAAAAAACCCCTTTTCTGTGTTACTGAGCTTTGGTAACAACGTATTATCAATGTATTGATTATGTGATGAATTATGATCAGGGGTTTTTTCTATTAGCCATCCATTAGCCATCATTAGCCGTTGATGTTTTGTAGTGGATAAATGACGATTAAAATCTTTTTTGTTGCTACATTCGAAGGTGCAACATTCACAGAAAAATTTTTTGTTTGTTTTTTTGGGGTTTTTTATTAGCATTTTACCCATATATATTAGTCTAACATAAAGGCCCTAAATAGTTTACATAAATATATTTATTTTTTTTCAATAACAAATTATAAATTATTTTTTTTGAATTTAGACCATTATGCTCTCAACCACTTTTTTCACGTTTTTTTCAATTCTATTTCCAAAAATCAAAAATCTACATAAAAACCTTGTGTAGTTTTTTGAAATTCCAAATGACTTTTGAAAAAAATGTTAAAATGTAAAATACCTACAACTATCAAATACAGTACTCTTTTTTTAGTAGATATTCTTACACTACATAATGTAGTAGACATACTACATTATCAAATAAATAAAATAAAATTTTTATTAAAAAAACGTTGCTTCATATCAAGGCAATAGTTATAAATCATCCTCTATATTCTGAAATCCAAAAATCGATATTTTATTTTTCCTTTTTCGGGGATAAATTAATGGGTAATATATATTACAATAGTTATCATCGAATTATTGAAATTATATTTTTAATATATGTATTTTAAAAATATAAGGGATATAAATCATTTATTTTCTTTTTGAGGATTTTCTTCTCTTTTTTGTTTTCTTTTTCTTTTGCATTTTCTTTCTTTTTGTTGTTTTTCTCTTTGTTTTACTCTTTCGTTTTCCTTTTCCACCCCGCTTAAGAGAATCTCTTTTATAATTTTCAAAACCATCTTTACCATAACCCATAGTTGATAAATTACACCCGTGTATCGCTTTTTCCTCATCTCCTATATTTTTTTCTAGATAACTACTTATTTCATTAAAATCACTCCTAGTTTTGAATGCAAACGCATATGGTTTTCCTCTTTCAGAACCTCTATTTGGGTCTACAGGTGCAGTTCCAGGTACTTTTAAGGATATATCAATTCTATATTCTTTTGAACCAAATGGATTAGAAACAAGTCTTACCTTTCTACATCCTTCTCCATATGTCCATCTTAATATTTCACCTTGATTTTCAGGTAATCCTGTATGTCCAGTGCTGTCATACACCCAACTGATATCTTTCCCGTTTAATTTTAAAGTAATCGGTCCTTCCCATTGATTACTATTGGCACCAAATTGTCTTATCAACACTTCTCTTGCTTCTATACTCATTATATATTAACAAAATATAAAAATAAGTATATATATATAATAAAATGAACGAAGAGTATAAAGAATTTTTTTTAAAAGCAATTGATAATGAAAATAATGAAGGTATTCAAAAATATAATACTAAATTAATAAAAAAAATAAAAAATGACTATTTACAAAAACTTCAATTACCTCGTGAAATATTATTAGAATATCATAATAAATTAAAAGGCTACAGATATGTAGATGATTTAAGTGATATACAATATGGAAGATATATTAGATGGATTAATTTAAATAATCCTGAAAATCTAAATTTAACTAGAGGAGGAATAATAATTGATATAAAAATTTTAGAATCAGGAATACATGTAGTATGTAAGAATAATCAGAATAAAAGATTCCAAATAAAAATAGATGAATGTTATATTTTTCAAAAATTAACAGACCAAGAAAGAATTATACTTTATGCACTTGATCATGTGTCAAAGTAACTTTTTCTAACCAACAAGACATACAATAATTTTTCCGCAATATACCAAATCTAGGTTCATGTATATCAAAAATATCCTTTTTTATTTCTACTGGGTTTTCTTTACATTCTATACATGGTATCCTATTATAAACTTTTTTATATAATTCCATAAATTTATTTACAGTTGTTTCTGAATAAATAGATCTATAAAAAAAATCTATTGGATCTGGTTTTACAGGTTGTTTTTTTATTATTTTCTTAGGCATATTATATATTCATTTTATTTTTTTAATATATTTTTCCATGTTTTTATCCGATTCATAGCATTTAAATGTAGTTTTGGATAATTTTCTAATGAAAATTGAGTAGTTAATAAATTATTTTCGGCATGTTTAAATACTCTATTTTTAAATAGTTCTTCTGCTCTTTCAAATGATTGTTCAAATGTACTGGCTTTAGAATACATATCATAAATAACACACCTGTCAAAATCATACGCAGTTAATATATCAGCCTCTCTGACACAATGATATGCTTTTTGATATATACCCAATTCAGGAAAACCATTTTTAATTACTGTTGAATAGGACATGGTAGAAATAATTTGTAAAATAATATCTTTTTCTTCTTCTTTAATAATATTATCTAAAAACTTATTAATTTCTTGAAGACCCTCTTCTTCATTCATATACTTTTTATCACACATATCATGTAAAACTGCTGAAACATAAATAATATTTTCATGTTCTTTTAATCCAGGATTTATATATTTTTCAGCCTCATAAATATCATGAACATAATTCAAAACATTCATACTGTGTGATAATCCATGTGATTCATCTATATTGTATTTATTGCAAATATTCATAACAAAAGTAAAAAGCTTATTTAATATATTAAAGTTCATTTTTAGTATTTTAACATAAAATAAATTTATATAATAAAATCAATTTTATTTTATAAATTCGCACTCATTAAGCTTTGATTAAGATTTGTATAATATTTAATATATTGATTTAATATAGCTTTATATATAAGTTTTAATGGAGGGAATTGATTACACATATGTAACCCTGCTTTAATTTGAACTTCACTATTTAATGCAATATGAATAGATTCAAATACTAATTCATCAGAAGACCATTTGTCTATATCGGTTGTTTGAGGTTTAATATAATATACATTTTGAGCAATAAGAATTAGTTCAGTCAATTTTGTCATGACGTTTTATTTTTTATTTTTATTTTTTTTTGATTTTTTTGTCTTATTAAATCCAATTTTTTTGCTAAATTTTTTTAAATAACGTTTTGTTTTATTTTTTTTATGTATTAGTTTATACTGTTTTTTACATTTAAAATTATAAAAATCTATATTTCTTTTTTGAAAAATATTATCTCTACATAATGCTATTGCAGATTTTTCATTAATTTTATCATTTTTAACTTTTTTAATACATCTACACAATTTAGCAGCTAATATGTCTTCAGCAGCTTGTTTTATAGATTTATTATCTTGTTTACCTAAATGATAAAATTCAATTATTTTTTTATAATCTTTATTTGTTAAATCCATATAACTTATAATTATTGTTTAGATTTTTAATAAAATAGTAATGTATATTAATGAAAAATAAGATTGTAGTATTTGATGTAGATGAAACATTAGGATATTTTACTCAATTAGGTGTATTTTGTGATTGTTTAGATGAATATTTTAATGATGTAAATTATGGAAATAAAAATTTTAATAAAATATTAGATTTATGTCCTGAATTTATTAGACCTAATTTATTTCCAACACTACAATTTTTAAAGCAAAAAAAAAAAAATAACGAGTGTTATAAAGTAATGATATATACAAATAATCAAGGTCCACAATTATGGGTAGAAAATCTTAAAGCATACTTTGATAATAAATTAAAATTTAAATTATTTGATCAAATAATTGCTGCTTTTAAAGTTAGAGGACAAAGAGTAGAATTAGGTAGAACATCACACGATAAAACCATTGATGATTTTTTTAGATGTACTAAATTACCTTTAGATGTAGAAATATGTTTTATTGATGATTTGTTTCATGAAAAAATGGAAAATGATAAAGTTTATTATATTAATGTGAAACCATATCATTATGAATTAAGTTTCTCAAATTTTCTATTGAGATTTTTAGATTCAGAATTAGCTAATAATATAAAGAATAATGAAGAATTTATTTCACAGTTAAACTCAATATATACAAAAATGCGATTTAATTATATGAAAAAAGATAAAAAAGAACAAGAAATAGATGAAATTGTAGGAAAGAAACTATTCCATCATATAAAACAATTTTTTTATGAAAATAATAATGAGACTTTAAAAAGAAAAATTAATAAAAAGAAAAATAAAAGTATTAAAAAGAGATAATTATTTGGCTAATTTACTAAGTTTAACTAATTCTGTTAAATCAAATTTTTCTGCTAATTCTGAAAATGTAGTAGTTGCTAATAAAAAAATTGCTGACGAAAATACAACAGTTCTATCAAATTCAGTGAAAGTAGATTTAACAAAAGGATTAAATCGTATTAATAAAAATAGTATAACGTAAAATTTCATAAATATTTCTAATAATTCATTATATTTGGGGTTATATTGAGCAATTTGAAAATATGTTACAAAGTACAAAATATATGATAAATATAATGCTCCATAAAATATATTTTCATGAATATTTTTCATTTATATAATAATTATTTATTCTTTTTTTTTGAATTTATCTCTTTTATTGAATTATTTATTACATTTAAAAAATTATTATATCTTAATTGTAAACGTAATGATTGTATATTTCTTATATTCTTAATATGATATGTTGGATTAAATTTCATATAATCCATAAACGTCTATATTATTCTTCTATATTATTCTTCTATATTATTGTCTAAATTCATTTTTTTTTTATAAATATCTAATGAACGTGCACTAGAATCAAGAGCATTACTATATTTGGGCATCCAGAAGTAAGGAATTACATTTTCATTTCCAGGATAATGTTTTGCAAAAATTTCTCTATAATATAATTGTTCTTTCGTTTGAGGAGTATTATATTTATATTTAATTTTTAATTTATTAAAATCTTCCTCTGAATATTTTTCATCTAATTTTGCTTGAATTATTTCGTACCATGATTTTTTAACACTACTTACACCATCACTAAAAGCTTCTTTTTGTCTCCATAGTACATCTGTAGGTAATAAATTAGGTTCCATAACTTCTATTGATTTTCTTAATAGCCATTTTTCAATTTTATTATCATTTATATTATTAAAATTACGATAATTAATTGGTAATGATAAATAACTATGAACAAAGTTTCTATCTAAAAAAGGTGTTCTAGCTTCTAATCCATGACAAGATATACATCTATCGCTACGTAAAACATCGAAAAATTGTATATCTTTTAATAAACGCTTACACTCATAGTCAAATTCAATATCATTTGGACAATTGTGAAAATACATATATCCACCAGTTAATTCATCAGATCCATCACCATTAAATATTACTTTTGCATCGCTATTTTCAGAAATATATTTAGCTACTAAATAATTTCCAACACTAGCTCTAACAGTTGTAGTATCATAACTTTCTATATTATAAATAACATCTTCTATAGCATTAAAAAAATCGTGTTCAGATAATAAAATCTCTGTATGATTACTATTAATATGATTAGATACCATTTGTGCATATTGAAGATCTGACCCACCTTGCATTCCTATACTATATGTTTGTAACTGACCTTTTGGAACAAATTTAGAAACGAATGCAGTAATTAAACTACTATCTAGACCTCCTGATAATAAACATGCTAAATTTGTATCCATAGTAATAACCCTTTTTTTCACAGCTTCATAAAGAGAATGATAAATATGTTGATAACAATATTCAATAGAAGTATTAATAGATCTATTAAAATTAAAATTTGTAAAATATATAGAAGATGATATTGTATATTTATTATCATCAATATAATATTTCATATATGTTCCCGCAGTGAAATTAAAACATTCATTACTTAATTGAGATATTTGTTTTAATAATGAAGAAAAAAATATATTTTTGTTAGTTAAACCAAAATATAATGGTCTAACTCCAAATGGATCTCTTGCGACAAATCCTATTTTTTTATTAGAATCAAATAATAAAAAAGAAAAGACACCATCTAGATTTTGTAAAGTATATTCAATACCATACTTTTCATATAGAGGAATAATAGCTTCGCAATCTGAATTTGTTTTTGGTTGATAATTTAATTTCTGAAAAATATCTTTATAATTATATATTTCTCCATTACAAATTAAATAAATACCATTGCTGACAATCGGCTGATTTGAAATTTCATCAATACCATTTATAGCTAATCTATGAAATCCAAATATAAGATTATCATTAATATTTACTAATTTAGAATTTTCAGGACCACGAGTCTGACCTTTCATGAAATTATTAGATATATTTTCCATATTAAAAAAACTATAATTATTTATTAATGAAGCAAATATTCCACACATTATATAATATTTTATAAGTCTTTAGGTATTTTGTAAAATATAATATTCCATTTATATATTAATGAACAAAATGTATGGAGTAGTAAACGGATTATATTTATGCAATCATAATAGAGTTGATGAAATAAATTCTAGAATGTCAGATAGAAATGTTCCATCCTCATCTTTACAACCACAATATAGTATACGGCCAACCTCGACCAAGTATGGATATATGCAAGTTTTAGATCAATATAAAAAACCAAATATACCTTTAAATAATTATAAAACATATTCGACTGAAAGTGTATTTAATCCTGGAAGTGCACAGGCTCCTTGGAATGGATTTGCTAATAATGTAAATACTGAATCACAATTAAGAAACCAATTTTTTGCACTTCAAAGATGTGAACAATCTAATTTTGTTCCTTCTAGTGATAGTGATTTATTCAAAACCACTGTAGATTATAAACCAATAAAACAATCACATCCATTATTATTTAATACACCTGAATTTTCACCACATAATCCAGATAAATTAAATAGCAGTGAAAATATTTTTAATAATTCAGTTCGTCAATCTGTATTAGATGGACCAGTATGCTTACCAGAAAAAAAATAGATTAAAATATTTAAATTAAATTCATATAAATATGTAAATGGATATCTCTATGAATGAAATGGATAATTTAACATTAGAGTTTTTTATGAATAAATCGCAATATCAAGGATTAATAAAAAAACACGATATATTTAATGACAAAAATTTTAATAAAGAAAAAAAATTTTATAAAAAAAGAATATTAGATTTAACGAAAAAACTATTTAGGAATGAAGTAGATGATTCTCAATTAAAAAACAATTTTAACGGTTATATTAAATCTTGTTGTAATTATTTAAAATTCATAGATAAGAGTGATTTAATGCAAGAAAATTATAGTGATTCTGAAAATGAACCTACTCCTCTAGATGGATTAGATGAAGTAGGATATAATAATTGCGATTATTTAATAGTAAACAAACCAGAGACAAAACAAATAACGATGGATAATTTTATAAATAAAAAAGAAAAAAAAACAAATATAATATTACCAGAAAAAAAAAATTTTAATTTAAAAAGTCAGGAGTTAAAAACAAAAGGTTTACCAAAAAAGAAAAATATCAATAATAAATATGAAGACAAGAAGAAAACATAAGAGATCAAGTAGTAAACATTCGAAAAAACATAATAAATCTCAAAAAAAAAAAGATGGATTAGCAAAAGTGAATTGTAGTCCTAATCCTAATAAAAAAGGATTTACATGTTACAGTGATAATGCATTATTTAAAATGAAAAAATTATGGAATATTAGACATCATAGAGATAAAATAAAATCAAATGATCCAAAATTAATTTGGAATAGTTTAAAAAAGAAAATGTCAAATAGTTGTGATAAAGAATCATGTTGGTTACGTAGTAAATTTATGGAAGGAAATTTGGATTCAGAATTATTAAATTATACATTCGCACCAAAAGCACCTAAGGAATGGAAGAAAAATCCAGATGAATGGTTAAGTAGTTTAGATATAGAATCAGTTATGAAACAATACGAAAAGTTTTATAAATGTTTTGTATTTTTAGGTCCTTCTCCTATAGACTATGATAGACATAAGTTATATGGGGAATGTGTTTGGGAGGAATTATGCAAGTTTAATTTAAGTCAAGAAATAAAAAAAAATAAAAACAAAATTGGTATAATTTTTAATACACATCCTCATTATAAATCAGGAGAACATTGGATATCAATGTTTATTAATATAAAACAAAAATTTATAATATATTTTGATAGTAATGGTAATAAACCACCATCAGAAGTAAAAAAATTTGTAAATGAAGTTACATCTCAAGGAAAACAATTAGGAATAGATTTTAAATATTATGTAAATAATATTGAACATCAAGAGACAGAATCAGAATGTGGTATGTACTGTTTATATTTTATAATTGAAATGCTTAAAGATAAATCAGCTACTCATTTTCTTGAAAATAAAATAAATGATAAAGAAGTATTTATATTACGAAAAAAATATTTTAATATACAATAAAATAAATATTTAAAATAAAAAACTTATTTTAAATATATGAGTTTTCTGGAACAAACAAATAAAGGTTTAATATGGGGATTATTACAAGATAGTGGTTATTTTAATGGATTATCTAATAATAAATTTCCATTTATACAACAAAAATTTGAAGACATATTAAAACATGTTGACAATCAGTATGCTAGTAGTGAATTATTAGAAAAAAACAAATTAGCAATAGAAATGGCAATGAAAATGATTAACAAAGAAAATACTACAGAAGAAAAGAAGATTCAAGTAATATATAAATCTCAAGATATTCAAGAGGATAGAAAATTAAAAATAAATAATGAATATAATGATCAAAAAGCAAATATGGATGCTTTAATGAATCCAATAAAACCTGAAGAAATCGATTTTAATGACAAAAAAAATAATTCTGAAGATAAACCTATCGGTCAGGAGATGGATAGGTTAATAGCTGAAAGAATGGCTTCACGTGAAAGAGAATTAGATATTCCTCAAGTCTCTGAACAAGCGAAACAATGGGTAAATAACAATAATAATACAGAAAAAAATGAAATAAAAGAAGTCAAAAATGAATCAAAAGAGGAAAAAACTGAAGTAGTAGAAGAAAAAAAAGTAACATTTAAAGATCAATCAAATAATAATATTTTTGATAGATTAAAAAAAAAGACAATTAAAACTGAAGTAAAAGAAGAAATAGATTTAAAAAAGGAATATAATTTTTTATTAAATAAAAAGAAAGAAATGTTATTATTATTTAAAGATATTGAAAATTCGTTAGAAAAAATACTTGAACATAATATGTAAATATATATATATATATATGCCCCGTAAAAACAGTAAGGATTTTATAGATAATTATAAAAAAGAACGATCATTAAGTTTATCTAGTTACGACAGTATTGAAACAATAAGTTTAGATGATGATACTCCTAAGAAAAATAGAAGAAAAAGAGAAGTTAATATTGAAACTCGTGAAAGAAGAATAACACCTGATATATTAACAATAAGAAAAATGTTAGATTATTTTAGAGATAGTATAATAAATAAATAATATAATAAATATAATATTATTTATTTAAATTTTTACAAATTTAACTTTACCATCTGCTTTTTTTATTAAATCACCTACTTTAACAGGTTCACTACCGAATTCTTGAGCTTGTTTAAATGATTCTAAATCGAATACCTCCATAGTAGATCTATTTAATGCAAATGTTTTTTTCTCACCATCAATAGGTATTTTTATTTCTTCTGCTTTCCAAGTGATTTTTTCTTTATTTAAATCTCCTATATTATCAGATTCTTCATTTGAAATAGATGGTTTAAAAGAAAATGTGTTTGGATTTGTCTTACCAAATGTAAAACATTTAATTGCGTCTTTAGTTCCGGGTTTATTGAATAAAGAACAGTCCATAGATGATTCTGTAATAGATTTTAATATTTCTCTATTAATTTTTTCTTTTATGGATGATATTTCATATAAAGCTTCATCACTAGTAATAGGTAAACTTTTATCAAGCTTACTAACATCAGTAATTTTTAATTGAACTGAAGCTTCATTTTCCAATTGTGATTCTGTAAATGTCATTAAATATAAAAATACTTCTACAGTTCTTAATGCCTCAGGTAAAGATTGATGACTACAAATACGTCTTGCTCTTCCAATAACTTGTTCTGTTCTAACAGGATGCCAATATGGTTCAGTAATATGAACATATCTAGTATTTTTTAAGGATATTCCTTCTGCTCCTGATGCAGTAATCATAAGAACTTTAATAATCTCTCCATAAAAATTATTAGTAGATATAGGTGATAATTCACTAACTAATGTTGAAGGAACTTTTTCCCAATCACTATTATAAATGTTTCTAATAATTTCCTTTTCTTCATCTTCTTCAGTACCCGTATATAACGCAAAAGTAGGTTTACCTTTATCAGAAATATCTAATTGCCATAATCCTGATTCATTTTTCTTAATTTTAAACTGAACAAATCCATTTGCTTCTAATATTAATTTTAAAATCCCAACACCTTCAAGTGTTCTAAATTGACTATAAATTAAATGTAATCCTTTAAATTCAGGTTCTTGAATATTTTCAAGCATATTTAAAAATTTTGGACTATATGTTAATAATCCAGTTTTACTAAGATATCTAGATTTATTTTCTTCTAAAAAATCAAGAGCCTTTTTTATTCTAGATGGATAAGAGTCATCTTGTTGTTCTCCCTCTACTGTTTCTAATATATCTATATCGTCGGCTCCATATAAGCCATCAATATTTTGGATTTTCTCTCTAATAGGAATAGCATCCAAAATATCTTCATTAATTTCTTCATCAAGATTAGCTTTCATATTTTTATCATCTTGGGGCATAGGTCTCGGATTTTCAGGAGGAAACACAAAATTACAAAATGCTCTTGAAAATATACGATATGTTGAAACGGAATCGTTAAATACATCACCCTTTCTTGATTTTTTTTTATTTGCAGTTTCTAATTTTCTCTCTTCTATTCTTGCTTGTTCATATATACCAAATTGATAATCACTCATAGGAATTTTTAAAACTTTTAAATCAATATCTTTATTAAATTTTGGCATAAGAGTTTCTGTGGCACTTCTAAAATGAGATGTTAATCCTAATACTCTCCGTTTAAATAAGTTTTCGTTCATTAATTCGTTATTTGTAGGATTAATAAAATAATTTTTAAAAGAATCTAATGTGTCTGGTAATGCTTTAAAATTTTCTACTCTAATACTAGATGATATTACGTCAATATCGTTTTTATTTAAAATAGCTGTAACTAATTTAATAAAATCCGCGTCACTTATTTCTCCTCGTTTTCCAACTTTAAAATTAGATACACCTTTATAAACACCATCTTTATTAATATTGATAAATCCAAATGGATTTTTTGTTATTGTTAGTATTTTAGATGCAGGTTTATAATCCATATAGTCAAGAATTTGGAGTTCACTAAAGATATTAATCATTTCATCTCTATTAATTTTTCTTGCAGTACGTATATTTAAAGGAATATTCCATGTTTTTATAAATCCTCTTAAAATATTGAAAAGAATTCCTACTTCGTTGGGATAATTAATAATAGGTGTTCCTGAAAGAAAAACTATTCTACAATTTTCAGCAGCCATTAAATAATCATATAATTTCATTGATAAAGAATCAGGATCTTTCATCTTATTTACAATTCTACTTACAAAATTATGAGCTTCATCAACAATGATCACTTTATTGTCAAATGGATTTATATTACCGTTTTGTGTTAAATCTCTCAAATGACTCTTTCTTAAACCATTGTAATTAATAAATCTATATCTATGAGTTATCATCTCATTTATTTGTAGATCTAAACTTTTTTTTTGTGGAGTAGTTAATTCATTAAAATTAGATTTTTTCTTAACATTAACTAACCAAGCTCCTCCATGTTTTTTTATATATTCATTTGATAAATTTAAAACTGATGAAAGAGTATCAGTTAATCCTTTATCCGAATCTTTATTTACTGGAATAAATTCCCAATACTGATTAACCTTATAAAGTAAATCACCACAAGATTTTAATTCTTGTAAATAATTCATTCTTAATGATGCTGGTGTCATAACTATAATCTGTTTATCTGTTTTTAACCCTTCCGCTATTGCTATAGAACTACATGTTTTACCACTACCTAATCCGTGATATAACAGTAATCCTCTATATGGAGAATGAATATTTAAATAATCTCTAACTACTTTTTGATGAGTTAGTAAAGTAAATTGAGAATCTTCTGGTCTATCACACGATAAATTTGAAGATGCTTTTTGAAATTCTTCTTTAAATGGCTTATATAAAGCATTAATAAAATTTATAAAAGATTCTCTATTATTCATATAGTATGCATTAGCTCTTAATAATATTTTTTTTTCTTTAGGTGGTAGCCTGTCAATAATTTTGCTATCACCGATTAATAGTTGTAGATCAATATCATCTGCAATAATTTTAATATCTGGTTTTTTTGTTTTTCGTATTTTTACAGAATCAGCTAATTCTTCTTTACTTTCAACCAATTTTAATTTTTTGCCTATTTTTTTTGATTTTTTTTTTGCTACAATTGGTTCAGGTGCTTTCTCTTCGGGAACTTTAGTTAATACAGCAGTTTTAAGTTTTTTAATAAAATCTTCTCTATTAATTATTTTTTCTTTTGTTTTATCAATTATTGTTGTTTTTATCACAACAGCTTCTTCTTTCTGAGGATTATCTATTTTTACTTTTATTTTTTCTATTTTTTTTGGAATCGGTTTCACTTTTAATTTTTCTAAAATACTAGATGACATCTATATTAATTAAACACATAAAAAAAGAAATATTTACTAATTAATCAAACATTTTTAAAGTTTCTTCACAAGCCATTTGTTCTGCTTTTCGTTTAATTTTATGTAATCCTCTTCCAAGATATACAAAAATTTTACTTTGTTGTTCTAATATTTTATTAATATTTTCAAAAGAACCAATTGATTTAAAGTCCATTGCATCTATTTTATTTACTTCGTGTATCTTTTGTCCTAAACACAAATAAACACCCATCTCATATCCACTTTCATCATCATGTCTAATTTCCAGATAATGAGGTGTATCTTTAAATTCTTTTTGAATCTTTACCTGAAGAATGTTTTTATAATTATCATCATCTTGAATTAATTTCATCCAGTCTACGTGTTTTTCAAATATACTTTCTATAAATATTTGTGCCATTTGAAACCCTGGACCTGTTACAAATGTGTTTTTAAACCAACCATCATCGTCTGTAATTTCTATTTTATTAAAATCTAAAAATAATGCTCCTAAGAAAGATTCAAACAAACATCCTAATTTTTTTAAATTTGTGCGTATTTTTTTTTCTTCAGCGTGTTTTGAAATAATATAGAATTTATGTAAACCCATTTCAAGAGCTAGTTTTCCAATAGCTTCATTTTTCACTAATGCTATTTTTTTTTCTGTCATAAATCCTTCGTTTTCTTTAGGAAATCTTCTATAAAGATAATATTTAGTAATACATTCAAGTACACCATCACCTAAAAATTCTAATCGTTCATTAGATTTAGTATGCAATGGTAAACAATCAACGGGTTGTTCAGTTATGGTAATATTTTCTTGTAAATTATGTAGATGAGGTCTCTTTGTATATGACTTATGAATAAAGGCCCGTTTATATAAACTTAAATTATGTACTTTACCAGGTATTCCGTATCTTGTAAGAATAGATTGAACTTGATTCAATGTAATCTCAATATTATTTGAATTATATGGATTAAAAATTAATCCTTCATCAGATTTAATAATATCATCATCGTGGCTTATTTTAAATTCGGACATTTATAAATTATATACAATATTTAGTGTTTAGGTACATTTACAAAATATATAAAAAGTAAAAAAAAATATTTAGTGATTATATAATGCCCGTCGGATATATGCAAGGTAGTAAAAGAGCTAGAAGTACCCCTTCTATTTCTAATCAAACATCTATTTTCGGAATCATGGGAGGATTAGCTCCCCGTGTTGGAAGAAACAATGTCGCAGTTTACAGACATCAATTAATTAAGGGAGGACAAGGTGATCAATGGCAATACAAAGCACCTTACTACAGAAATCCTGGTGTTGCTCCTTTCAACACCCCTGGTACACAAGGATATTACATGAAAACCAATAAGATTCTTTCTGTTAACCCTTTAAAATCTGGAGGTGTTGGAAAGAAAACTTTAATGTTTCGCTAAGCATCCTTCCTGATTAAAATATTTAAGTAATAATATATTATTATCTGCTATTATAATATATTATGCCACAAAGAAATGGAATGAGAAGTCAAAGAGGCCGTTCTGCTGTAGCTAGAAAAGCCATATTTGGTGGAGCTAGTCCCACCAATGGTATGATGCCAAATGTTTTAGTAAAATTAGATGATGGACAATTAAGCAGTTATATTAATTCTAATATAGATGAAATAAACAATCAAGCAAATGCACTCC
>Ga0206682_10000773_pt1 | contig 33344 bp, 39 predicted proteins | sample M240m12015metaG_FD_155444 | JGI IMG/M metagenome (GOLD analysis project Ga0206682, IMG submission 155444) | Ammonia-oxidizing marine archaeal communities from Monterey Bay, California, United States - M2 40m 12015 | ecosystem: Environmental > Aquatic > Marine > Intertidal zone | place: USA...
TTCTTCCTCCTCTTCTTCCTCCTCTTCTTCCTCCTCTTCCTCTTCTTCCTCCTCTTCCTCCTCTTCCTCCTCAGCAGATTCCTCTTCTTCCTCAGCAGATTCCTCTTCCTCTTCCTCTTCCTCTTCCTCTTCCTCTTCCTCTTCCTCTTCCTCTTCCTCTTCATGTTTATGCTTTAACTTGGCAACTTGTGCTTCTAGCGTTTTGACAGTTTCCTCCGAGTTTTTTGGAATACCAGATGTCAATAACATAGTTTCACCATCATCTGTGTATGTATACTTATTATTTAATGAATCATCTTCATCTTCATCTTCATCTTCATCTTCATCTTCATCTTCATCTTCAATGCTCCAGTCATCGCATTTATACCCGTCTTTGATAAGTGTATTTTCATTATCTTGAAAACATGTATTACATAATGTTTTCTCATCAGAAGCATCATCTTTTTTATAGACAATATGAATTGCATTTTTGTGACAATCTACACTAGTTGGACAATTATCGCAATCAACGTACCTCTCTTCATCGTGACCAGATTCGTTTGGAATAATTGTAGCAACTGCTTCAAGTTTTGCTAGGGTTTTTGCTGTTTTAATATTTAATATAGAACTCCATTCTGAATCACCTACTGTAATAACTGTTTCATTTGGCAAATCACCAAATAATGAAGCAAACTCTACTTTAAGATCATTAAAGTCGTCATAAATTGGATTGTTGTGAGTAACTGTAGAACTAAACTCATCTAACTTAAGTGACCATGACTTCAATTTACTATAGAGATGTTCGTGTATTTTACTAGGCATTTCGTCTTGTTCGGCAGTTAGATTTGTTTTTACAGTTTTAACATTGCTAACAATATTTTGAGAGGATGGTATATCGTATTCTTGTCTCAACAAATCGATAGGTATAGACTCTGTTCCATTAACTTTTTCCTGTATTTGAATCTTAACCCCTTTTTTAAGACGATTATTTTCAGCAAGAAGTAATTTATATTCAGGTAAGCTTTTCAAAAGATCAGTGATAATGACATCGCGACGATTTGATGTATTAATAAGGGTAACAAGTGGTTCAACTACAGTATTGACATTGGTAAGAACTGTTTTATTAAGTTGATTAATAATATCGGTAACTGTAGCATCTTGGTTCATATTTGGCTTATTAGTCGTGAACATTATTAAGCACAATCAATTTTTACGTTTAATACCATTTAGAAAACATTTATCATAGTATTACAGAAGATGCCAAGTTATGAAGATATTCGAGAGAGGTTCGAGAAAGAGGGGAAACTAGAGTTTTTCCAACAAGGAATTGACGATGCTTGTAATAAAATTGCAAGACAGACAGATTATGACAATGAAACTGCTTTGACCAAATTAAAAGAGCACAATATGGATATTACAAGCGTTGTAAGAGATTGGATTGGCGTAGAAACAATTGAAAAACCGAAACGCACATCTAATCAAATGGTTTTTGATGAGTTTAGATCATTTCTTGATACTGCATCACTGGATTATTATAAAAAAAAAGAGCTTGAAGAAAAAAAACAAATCTACGTGGAAAAATTACGAGAATCAGCAAAAAAAGAGTTAGAAAAAAGAAAAGAGGAGTCTATGAAAAGTGCACAATTAAACACTATCATTGAAGACAGTAAGTAATTGAAAAACGTACCCCCAAACTGACATTAACATCAAATATGACATATTTATACATCTATTTCATGTTAAAATTATTCATTAAAATCTCACTTTTTGACTTGGGTTTTGAAGATCTACGAAGTTTATATTTACCGGCACCACCTTTATTATTAATAATAAAATCATCATTATCCTCGTGAAGCTCTGGAAGAGAACGAGTTAGAGGCTTATCTACGATAAGCAATAGTCTTTCGTTTTTAAGCATCTGCCTGTATTCTTGAATCGAAAGATTTCCATAGAACTTGTCAAGAGTATAGTGTGGATCGGGTGCAGGTTTAATATTTTTCTCATAATTGTAAATCTTGCAATAGATATGATTCAAAAGAGAATAGCGCTCAAACTTAGAAGAAGGATCTACATCAGTTTGTTTCATTAAATGTCCAGCAGCACATTCGGGGCTGCAAAAACATCCATAAACGTGGTATGTGCCTTCGATACTATGTTTTGGAATGTAAATCGGTGGATTATCAAAATCACATGTACAATGAAAACATGCTGATTTTTTATCAGAAATATTATTATTATGAAGATCATGTGCTAGTTGCTTCAATTTGTTTGTGATAATATCATTCATTGCGTTTTGTTTTTCATCATTACTAGTACTACTAGTACTATTATTAGTATTATTTACATTAGAAACCTGATTTTCTTCAACATGTTCGAAGAATGAACTATCGGCTTGTTCGTCAAATTGGTATGCATCAATCTTATTAGATACATCAGATGGATCATATTCATAACATTTATTTGAAAAAAATCCATTATTTTTTAGATCATTCATTCCACATTTTAAATGAAGGATAACATTTGGAGTAGGAACCACAACATTTTCCTCCGGAGAAGTTATTGTTACAATTTTACCACCCTTTGGCTTACGACCACGCTTCTTGGGAGTTTTAGAGACAGTATCTGTATCATTTTTCTTTGCTCTAGGCGCTCTCTTTGGTTTAACCGGCTCACTGTTTGTGCTACTCATTTACCTTGAATGATAAAAATAATTTAAGTGGTTTTGTTATATTCTATCTGAAACTAACCGTTCTTCATAGCAATATCGGCAAAGTGGAATATATGAGCTACTGCCAATGACCTTTTGAGCTTTTTCTTCTGTTAATCGATAACTAAATATTGCATCAGCTTTTCGACAATCACAGCAAATGGAGCGCAATTTTGTCACAGAATCACTATATGCAATAAGAGATAGCCAATCTCCAAATGTATTTCTTTCAAAGTCGCCATCTAATCCACATATATATACTTTTTTGTTAAACGGTCTTGATATTGCGGTTTTTGTCCATTCAATTATATCAGGAAAGAACTGACCTTCATTTATCAAATACACTTGTGTAGAATCATTGTCAGTTAAAACATTTATCTCGCTCATAGTACTTGCCATGGTACACGGAATCATTGCTTTATCATGAGTAGCTAATTCTGGCTTATCAGTATATCTAGTGTCTTCTGAATAATTAATAACCATAGTAGGCACTTGACAAAACTTAAACTGCTTGTAAAGTTCATGCATTTTGCTAGTTTTTCCAGAATACATTGGTCCAATAAACATATGCAACATGCCAGAATCAGTCATAGTGTTTGTCGAGATATCTGACGGATTCATAATACAATAACGAATGATCAATTTTTAGATAATAATACTCAAAATATCTTCTTCAATTCACATTTGATATATAAACAAGCTAAAAGGAATAGTCTACTTAAAAGCAGATATGAGTGATAATGATACTATTCCTTGGGTTGAAAAATACAGACCGACTAGTTTTGATCAAATTGTATTGGATGAAACAAATCATAGGATCCTAAAGAATATTGTGGACACAAATCGTTTTCCTAATTTACTATTATATGGTCCACCTGGAACTGGTAAGACGACTACAATTATGAATCTTATCAATAGTTATCAAAAAAAATATAATCAGCTTGGGAAAGGATTGACAATACATCTTAATGCATCAGATGAAAGAGGTATTGATATAATAAGAAATCAGATTTCACAATTTGTTAATTCCCAAGCATTGTTCACCACTGGGTTAAAGATCGTAGTATTAGACGAGGTAGATTATATGACAAAAAATGCTCAGCATGCATTAAAATATCTTTTACAAGATAGATCAACTAATGTGCGTTTTTGTCTAATCTGTAATTATATAAGTAGAATTGACGATTCTCTTCAAAATGAACTCTTACATCTAAGGTTTAATCAACTTCCATCTAAAAAAATAACTGATTTTCTAAGCATTATTGCTAAAAATGAGAAAGTAAATGTTACTACGTCAACATTAAAAGCAGTCCAGCGTTTATTTAAGTCTGATATTCGTAGCATGATAAATTATTTGCAATCAAATCAGTATGACATAAATGTGATGTCTGTGCTTGATGATGCAGTATGGAACTCTCTAACTGAATCAATTAAAATTAGTAAGGATAATGCTAAAGCAAAATTATATGAAATACAAAATAATTATCATATTGATGTCCGTAACATAATCAAAGATTACCTTAATTATATTATAGCATATGAGGTATTGCCAATCGATTCAGACTTTATTAATTTTTCGGAGTTTATAATGCACCTTTCAGAGCCAAACGCGTTGTATTTAGTTGATTACTTCCTCGAGAAAATAGGAACATGGGATATCAAGATTTTTTTATCGTAAGATTCTCCTAGACGCTGCATTAATCTCTCATTCCATGCGTTGGGAGGAGAACCTTTGTTTGGATTGAAAAAGTTTTGCTTCAAGCAATATTCAACATCTTCATCTAAAGTTTGTTTTTTAGATTGAATAGGAATTGGCACAGAACGCTCGTACTTGTTACTTTTTTGCTGAACAGACAACATAATTTATTATTGGATTAGAAAATAAATTGAAATAGATATACTTAAAGAAACGGTGTCAACTAACGATAACATGCTAGATTTAGAAGATGCCTGGGATAGCTATTGTGATGGTGATTATAAACCAATCGCAGCTGTTAATAAGCCGATGCCTACAACATCTAAAGATCTTCCTAAATGTACGCCTATTTATATATCAACTAAGACCAAGATATCATATCTGAATTATCCTATCGATCTCAAAGAAACATTCTGGAATATCCCTATTACTAATTATCATATACCACAAGTAGGGGTTATTAAAAAACAAATGAAGTTTAATAGTACCACACAAGAAGAGCTCGATGAAGTCTTTAAAAATTGTGATGATTCTATCTTTACAGATCATCACATTCTTTCGCGTATTGTCAAACCTGAAGGACGTATTACTTTCAGAGATATAAGAAAGATTAGTCAAGGATTGTGTAAAAAAGATATTACTTCTTACCGTTGCAAGCGAAAAGGCGCATTCTATAATTGTTTTGCATTGATATTGCGAATTGATTATAATGATACATTCAAAGAGATTCATGTCAAGGTATTCAATACCGGAAAATTAGAGATTCCAGGCATTCAAGATGACGATGTTCTTATAAAGACACTTGATCTTCTTATTAAAACATTGCAACCTCTCGTACCACAAAAGGATAAATTGCAATGGATGAAGGATAAAAGCGAAACTGTTCTTATCAATTCAAACTTCTCATGCGGATTCTTTATTAATCGCGAAAAATTGTATAATCGTCTGAAATATCACTACAGAATTAACAGTGCATATGACCCTTGTTCTTATCCAGGTATTCAATGTGAGTTCTATTACGACCCTCAAGCAAAAGTTCAAACCGGTCAGCACACACCTGCTGGTATTAGCGATGAAGACCGTGAACGATTTATCAAAATGTCATTTATGGTTTTCAGAACAGGTAGTGTTCTAATTGTTGGAAAATGTAAAGAACCGGTTCTTAATGAAATCTACGACTTTATAAAAGTTCTTCTTGAAAACGAATATAGAAATGTAGGTGGGGGAATTATTGATACTAGCAAGAGTAAAGATACTAAGACTAAAAAAGTGAGGAAAAAGACCATTCTAGTTTCATAATTAACTGCAATTTGAAAATAATCCATTTATATATTTTCTTAAAGTTAGTTCTTCCCTATTAATTTCTGAAGAACTTACTGCCGAACATATATTATCCATTGATACCTTCACTTTGGGTAATTTTTTAACAATTGCTGTCAAAAGTTCTTGAATATCTCTAATATGATGGACCGATAGTGCGTCATTAAACTTTAATACTGCTCGCAAATGATCATTGTACAATTTATCAGATTCTTTATAATCCATATTTAACAGAGCAGATGTATACTCTGCAAATGTTCTCAATGTATTTGTTAAATCTTCTGTACTATTTTTAACGTTTGTTAAAATCTCTCTTCGGAACATACTCAAAAATAGCTCTGTTAATGTAAATAAATTATCTGTTGTTATCTTTTCATTTTCATCACTTTCTCCGTCATACTCTTTACGATATGACTGGTTTACTGCAAATACTGTTTTCTTGTATACAAATAATGAAGCATCGTTTGAAGTAAGTTTCAAAAACTCATGACTATCATCTCCAATTTGCCCGATAAACTCAAGGTAATAATAAAGTGCTTTCTTGCAATTATAAAATGTTATGTCCAGATTTTTTGTATACAATAGCAACATTCTAAAAACATGTGTTAATGTTTCCAACCCTTTCACTGTTACATAGGTAAAATACTCTATGTGATTCACTTTAATGCTTTCTTCTGCCTGCATACAAAACTCCGTAACTAATGCCATATACCGTGTGAACATTTCTCTCTCAGTACATTCGTAGTTACTACGATAATTATCAATTAATGTAAGATCATATTGTGACATCTTGTAATATGTTATCTAATGACATTTTAAATGTTTTTTGGCGATATAAGTATTTAAAGCTTTTAATGCCGTTACAGTATATACAATGGCCGAAGCTGAACAGCAATATCAAATGCCCGGAGCACAAAGTATGCAACATGCATGCAAAATTGCAGTCGCAGATGACAAACCTATTATGCTCGATTACTGGGCGGATTCATGTGATCAAAAAGTTGTAATCGGCGTACGTGAAAATGGAGAAAAACTACTTGTTAAAAGCGAGGAAGAGTATACCTCCCCTATCGCAAAAATCTATAAGGTTGATAAGGAGTATCTTATTATTACCGAAAACTCAATTTATCTTACATCAGATCAAATTGCTACTCGTCGTATCTCTTAAATTATAATATAGTATTCATGAATCTTACTATATTATTCGTTACTATTCATTGTCTTCATCTAATCTCTCTGGTGTTACTCCATCAGATATTCTTGGTACTAAAGATATTGGTGGGGGAGTCTCTTCAACAAAACCACTACTATTTCGAGAAGGAGTTACCGGGGAATCATATTCCCAATCGCCCAAATCTAAGGAATTAATGCTATCATTCGAGTCTAATGATCCTACTTCACTTAGTAAATCGCTCCCATTATCATTTACCGTATCATTATCATTTATACTGTCATTTAAGTGAGAGAGATGCAGTGAATCGCCTCTTGATCCATCTGGCGAATTATAATCTGGTCTGTATGATTCACTTGGTGATTGTTGTTCATTTTCAAACGAATCAACCCAAACGCCAAGCCTATCAGGAGCGCTTTCGTTAGTTGCATTTCCATCCATCTCGTCTCCGCTCTCTCGTTCTATTTCTCCAGATGGTTCATCGTCATCATCAGCAAACAATCGATTTCCAAAAGCACTCACTATAACATTATAGTTGCGAGGATCCGAAACATTATCACCTCCCCAATTACTATCACCTCCATCCACCTCTATACTTAGGTTCTCGCAAATAGTATCTGGTTGAACGTCATCACCATGCGATTCCACAGAATACGCTTGCATCAAGGCATATTCATGTTGTAAATATTCATTAAGTGATGTCATCGGTTCTAAAAAATCACGCGTTAACTCTGGAATATCACGATCATTTATATTAAATGCTTGTGCGGCGCGATCTAATTCATGTGCAGTAATACTTCCATTTACTTCGACATTTTGAGCTATAAAACAACGCAACTTTGCAACGCCTCTATGCATATCTGTAACATCATCATACGGATAAGCTTCCCCTTCTCCTGTACCTAAAATATCTAAAATGTCATTTGCCTCAGAATGCGTGATATTTGGCTCATTTATAGAGTCGTCAAATACACGAGGTCTTAAATCTATATCATCTGGGTCTATCAATTTCCCTTCTTCGCTTAACTCTGCAAATCTATCAGTTGGTCTTGCGTATGCCTCTTTCAATATATCTACTATTTTGGATTTTAAATAATCAAGAGTTACTGGTTTATACTGTGCAGTTGAATACATTTCATTTACCTTACTCATTGCATCTTCTTTCTCTTGAGTGCTCACATCTTTTGGATTCAAAGGTGATATCTTCCAAACAGTTGTATCTTGACCGAGTTGACAATGTGACGCACTTAATGCATCTGTAACTTGTGAAATCTCATTTTCAGCATTTTTAATTGATCTTGCTGCTTCACTCGCAGTTTTTTTTATAATGTCATCTCCACTATAAACCTCTTCTCTTTTATCGATCTGTTCTCTTACCCAGTTTAAAGTGTATTCCCAATCCTCACTGTCATCTGGCTCATTGACAACCTGTTGGACAACGTGCATTAATGCTTCATCAATATTATTTGATAAATCATAATAACTTTGCGAGACATCTTGGTTTACTGATAATCCATTTGATAACATAAGGTAGTTCTCGGAACTAACTTGGTTTATTACAAACCGGTTTACATCAGGAAACCCTGCAACTTCATAAAGAAAATCTTTTAGATCTATTACACCACCGACATCTAATCCAAAAAATCTTAGTTTTATATAAAGTTCTTCTGATCCTGCAGGTCCTTCCCTAATATTTGGAGTTTTAAAATATATGAGTTCTCCTGTATTAACTTGACGATCATTTTCTAATTGAGACATTTCGTCTTCAGCATTTTGTAGTTCGTCTTGCAACTGCATAAGTATACTTTGATCTAATGCCTCATCTTGATCCTCATCCTGTATGCTCAATTCGCGTACTATTCTCTCTATTTCATTTTCTAATCTTCCCTTATCTGATGGTTCACGATATTTATTAATATATTTCGGTATTTCTACATCTAATTTACTTATACTTCCATCACTCTCAGGAACATCAATTGTTATTTTATCACCAATCTTATCTGTTGCCTTTACCACATATTTGATCTTATTTGTTGATACACGATTATTGGCATATCCGTACATCATTTCAGAATTGGTTGTTGCAGAAATAGGGGAACATAGTCTTATTGTCTGTGATCTTATTCGACTTGGATCTTTTAGAATAGATCTATTAAAACATACATATTTTTTCAAATCTTCTCTAACATTGTATTCGACTACAATAGTCCCGTCATTTGCAGCAAGTCTTTTCAATACTTCTGATTCTTCTGCTTCATAAACATCACTACAACATTCAAGATCACTTGGAGGATTTGGAATCATGCAACGATTGCTTACATCTTCAGCTGTGCTGGAATCAGGATTAGCTAATCGGGCTTGTTGAATATTAGTGCGCAATTGCATCGTTTTCATAATTAAATCTCTATTTCGTGAAGTCATCGCACGTTGATTGGCTCTTCCAATTACGCTCATGGCTTCATCATATTTTTGATCATCCCTTAACTGTTCAGCTTCATCAATAAGGCTGTTAATTTCAGTCTTAATCTCATCAACGCTAGACATAATATAGTATGATTTTAGATTATAATATGGATTTGTAATCTAAAATCTTATTAACAATTATTCACCACATGCAAACATCAATGTATGATTCCTTGCATTATTATCGTGCTCTTCTTTATTTGTTTTGAATAAATCAGCTATTTCTGTAACTAATGGATCATCTGGATTTGGATCATCCATCATACTACAAATAGACAACAACACCTTCGAGATGGTAAGGGCTGGACTCCATTGATCTTTCAAAATATCAAGACAAATACCTCCTGATGAATTAATATTACAATGATATATTCTTGTAGTAAATGATACCTTTGGTGGTTTGAATGGATAATCTTGTGGAAAATCAATTCGCAAATAAAATATACCTCCTTGATATGGTGAACCATCAGGACCAATAATCATTGCTTGCCATTTAAATATATCATCTCCTACTGGTCCACCAGAACAATTTGCAGGTGGATCTTCTATTAGTTTTTTTAATTCAGACTGGATTCGTTTTATTGTACTCATTGTTCGTTTGTATATATCAACACTATCGCTATTTTTATACCAGTTTACAATATTTTATGGATTTGTTTTTCTTGTTTGTTTACCTTTTCTTTTTGAAGTGCGTCTTTTTCCAGTCTTAATATTTTTTCGCTTTACACAGGCAAATGTCGTCCATGGTTGATATGGACGATCTATTACGTATGGTTCCTGGTGCTTCCATTGAATGTTTCTCTCAAAAAACTCTTTTGCATGAAAGGGAATACCACAAGATGATCCCCATCTGGCTGATAAACCCATTCTTTTTGCCAGTGCTGTGCTACTTACTATTCCATCTAATGCTCCTCGAGGTTGATAGGGAAGCGGGCGATCAGATTGGGACATGTATTCTCTCTGATCTAAATCATAATGACTACAACAAGTACGAGAACACGGATTCACTTTATTAAGATATACATCATAATGATCGCCTAATATTTCTTGACCAATTTCTACAGTTATCTTACCCTTGTGTTCCTTCATAAGCTGTTCTAATCTAACTTTTCGTGCGCCCTGATGACGTCTAATGTCATTAAATCCTGTATTAGTACACTCAAGATTTCTAATACGACCATCATATGGTGCATTAAAACCAATAAAGTATCCATTCTTCTTTTTCTCAACATTCACAAAGTTTAATCCCAATTCAATGCGCATAATTTCATTATTACGAGTATCTCCAATTAACCATGAATTAGCATAATCTCCACTATTACCATCTTCTAGAAACTTAACAAAATCATCTAACGATTTACTATATTGTACTGCGTTGCGAATGCGACAGAATACTGGATTTAATAACTTAAATTGATTAAATCCGCCAATAGTTGTTTCAGTTACAATAAAACCATTACTTGTTACGTAGTAGTCAGTGCCACTGGATACTTGACCTGGCGCACACTGCATAATAAAAGAGTTTCCTTTCTCTGGTTTCACACACAACATTACATTTACAAATTGAGAATCAATAAAGTTATCAAATGTATTGTGAGCACACACAATTTTTCCATCTTCAGTCCAGTTTCCTACTGCGATAAAAGCACTGCATTTATCTCCTGCTCCGCCCTCAGATGCTCCACCGCTAATTCCAGAAGGAAATATATCCCCATATTTATTAGATAATCCTGGATCGGATTTGATTATTTCAGGTAATTTTCCAAATACATAACCTAGAGAATAATAGCAATTCCAGAAAAATACAAATTGTAAATCAATATCTCTTTTACCTATACCTTTTGTTATAGATTGTATCTCTTCCATTAATTCAGGATAATTATTAGTTACTATTGGAGAGAAAATGTCATAAATTAGATTCTTCATCACATCAAGTGCGACACCATAATCGTCCATCATTACAAAATCCATTGCTTTTATAATATCAGGCATCAGATCTTTGATTAACTGGCCATATGCGAAACCTCTTTGAGAAGGCGTTCCTTTAATGTTTATCCTAACCCAACCATTTTCTTCATATCTTGAGCCATTCGGTACATGTATGATATTTTTCATTATACATAAACCATATAGTTTTTTTTGCAAATTATCTTCAAACAATACATATTAATGTATTCTTTTTATTATTAAATATTTTCTGTTACCAAATTACTACTATATATGTAGGTATATAATAATCTGTTTTAAGAAAGTTTGTCTCCATGATGATCGCATAAATGCAATCTAGAATCGCGATTTAACTTACTATCACATTTTTCCTTTTTTTCACCATCGTCCTTCTCGGAATCCTTTTTTGGAACTTTGATACCAAGCATTTTAGATACAGCATTTGAAAAACTAATGTAAAATCCAATTAAAATGATAAAAAAGCAAAAGATATCGCTATGGCTAACAGTTTGTCCTAACCAAAGAGAATTAATTACTAGAATCGCTACAAACTGGATAATAATTAACAATAAAGTATCTTGTGTAGGAGTAACAAGTTTATAGCGGTCACCAATATACACCGCCACACTCATAAATGCCCAATCTAACCAAGCGAATGGGATAGCACGTAAAAATGCCTCCATCATTCCCATCTTAGGGTACTTAAGTGTGAAATATTGTCCCCACATAGAGCTGGCTTGCGCTAAGATAAACATAGCAATAAAGCTGATATATTGCACTGGCTTAGAGTAAGAGTCTAGGTTCATTTTTATATAGTCATATAATAAAATGAAGGTTGACGTAAAGACAATGTTATTTTGGTTAATCCTAAATATTGGGATTATGGTTTTTATGGATTTAGCACTTTTCGCACAAACCACTCCCTCTATGAAGAATGCAAGTTTTCTTAAAAAACTTGGAGTATCAGAATTACTTGCAACTATAGAATGGATGTTCATAATTCCTGCCAATCGAATTGGTAACCGTTTTATGAGTGCTGCACAAGTATCACTGTGGTCTTACATCTTTGATTTCTTGGGTCAGATATTATCCAATACATTCTGGTTAAAATTGCCAACTACTCTAGATGATTATATTGCGATGCTTATGATATTTGCAGGTATGTATGTTTCTGTATACAAAGTTTTAGGCTAAATATATCAATGTTATTATGAAATAGTAATAATATTGATTACATTATTTTTTTCAATGTGTCTATTTGATTAGTGTTTAATTTCTCTGGAAATGTTATTTCAAACTCGATTAACAGATTTCCAACATGCTCTTGTCGTTGCAAACCTAATCCTGGGACAATTTTTTTATAGCCTGGATAAATTATTGTTTGACCTTTAGTATTATTTATTTTGTATAATTTTCCTGAAACATGTTCAAACTCAAAATCTACTCCACATAATGCATCTTTCAAACTGATCTGCTTTGTATAAATCAAATCTAATCCCGATCTTTTAAAGTGTGCGTGGTCCAAAACACTTACAAAAACCTTAATGTCTCCTCCAGGAGAATCATCTACAATATGTCCCTTCTCTCGAAATACAATTATCTCATTTGTATCAACCCCTTTTGCAACTTCAACGTATAATGTTTCTGTTTCTTCTCTAACCACACCACTTTGTTTGATATTTCTGGTTATTTCAATTGGAACCATACATCCTGAATATACCTGCTCTAGAGTGATTTCAATGCGCTTAATTATAGGAATAGGTTTCTGTAATTGGTTATTCATATGTTGCGAAAAACTAGGATTATTTCCCATGTCAGCAAACATTTTCATTAATGTATCTAAGTTCATTGCACCGTCTCCGAATATATTTTCGTCCGCATTATTTTGTTTATTTTTATTAATTATCTCATATGCCTCATTTATTTTTTGAAACATATTTGTAGAGTCAGCGCTATTATTATTTCTATCTGGATGATGAACTAATGATTTTCGACGATACGCTTTTTTCACCTCGTCTAGGCTTGCATCCGCTTTTATTCCAAGTATTTCATAACACTCATTTAATCTCATTATTATAGTATGATTAAACAACATAAACTTATATGGTTAATTACGAATACATATTATGGAACTATCTAATCCATTCACATTCAAATATCGCCCAAGGACTCTTGAAGATTTTCAAATGAATGATGATCTCAGAAATGTACTTCATACATTTATTGGTTTGGAAAAACTTAATATTTTGCTAGTCGGAAACTCTGGTTCAGGTAAAACATCTCTTATTCATGCAATTATTAATCATTATTATGGATTTGATGTTCCAAGTAGCTGTGAAAATATTATGTCAATAAACACTTTGAAAGATCAAGGAATCTCTTATTATAGAAATGAGGTCAGAGTTTTTTGCCAGACTAGTAGTATTATTCCGGGCAAGAAAAAAATACTATTGTTAGACGACATTGATATGATAAACGAACAAAGTCAACAAGTTTTTAGAAATTGTATTGATAAGCATAGTCATAATGTTGCATTTATCGCATCCTGCTCTAATTCACAGAAAGTTATCGATAGTTTACAATCAAGAATGGATATAGTTAAGATTTTCCCCTATGGTAAGCATGAACTTACTCGTATTGCTAATTTTATAAGTCAACTTGAAAATATAATAATTGAACCAAATGTAATTGATTTCATTACAACAGTATGCAACGGTTCTGTTAGAATATTAGTTAATTATCTAGAAAAGTTTAAATTAGTAGACACTCCTATTACCATAGATTTGGCCAGCGAACTATGTACTAATATTTCTTTTAAAGAATTAGCATTATATACAGAATGTTGTAAAACTGGGGATTTATCTGGTGCACTTTCCGTCATTAATAAACTTGTTGTTAAGGGTTATTCTGTAACAGACGTATTAGATAATTATTTTACTTTTGTTAAGATCACAGACCTTCTAAGTGAAGATGAGAAATACAATATTATACCTTACATTTGTAAATATATAACAATATTTCATAATTTACATGAAGATGAGATTGAGCTAGTTTTTTTTACCAACAATATTGTAAATACCTTTTGTACATAAAAAATAATATGTATTAAGCATATATATATGGCGAGTCAATTATTTAAATCATGCGTTTCAACTGAGGTTTTTACAACATTTTTGTTAACATGCTGTGAATCAGATCACAGTAACAAAAATGTTTTAATTTTCAGTAATAATTCTTATAAAAGGGCACAACTAGCAGAAACATTACAACCATTTTTAGACTCGATCATTGATAGTTATCATATATCGAAACAATATTATGTATCTAGAAAAATGTCATATACTAGGTTTGTTACAGTTATCAGACAAATCTGCAAGGATATTCGAATCCCATATGTATCGAAGATAAAGTATGATAGATCGTCATACGAAATCGTCTATTATATTTGTTTTGATAAAGAGCTTTCACTGGGAGATCAAGAGTAATTTCCCGATCACAGTATCACTTTCAATGGCTTGTCTCGCAGATAAACGAGAAAACCACTGATAATCTGTTCTCTTCAAGATATCATCTTGTGGAAAATAGATACCAAGGGTTGTAGGTGCAAAATCTATAAAACTGTTGCCAATTAGTCTATCTATATTGACAACATTTCCATCCTCATCGCACGATCCAGTTAATTCTGGCCTAATTATATTTACACCAGATCTTGGTGTTAGGAGCCATCTGTCTGCATTTCCTTCAAATACACTTTCAGCAGAATAATCATTTGAAGCAGTTCTCTCTAGATATTGAATATAATCGTCTATCAATCGACACTCTTTCTGACAACCCATCATCTTATTTGATACCATAAAGTCTACTGTTGAACTTGTTATATTTCTATCAACCATTGATGCTACCATTAAACATCCATTTGATGTCATTTCATGGTAAGTACTAGAGAGATTTTTTGTACATAGAAATGATGGAGGTACAATTAACCCACCATAATATTTTAATACCCTAGCCATAGCTAAATCTCTTAGTTTACCTCTAATTGGGTCTGCGACACGAGTCATATCGATATTCCATCCAGGGATAATATTACCAAACGAATCATCGTCTATTAAACATATATTAAATGATCCACCACAATGGTCAATTATAGACTTAATTGTTAAAAAAATGTATGGTTGATTAAGATCAATTGTATTTCTGGAGAAAAAACTTGGCCAGTTACGAGCATTTACTTCATAATTATTGTGAATCCAAAGAATAGGGAGTTTGCTCTTCGCTAAAGAGGAATCACTCACCAAGTATCTTTTTACAATTTCATAATTACGAATCTGTTCATCTGTCTCTGTATGATCCTTGAACTTCTCATATGCTACTGATACAGCAATAAGAGTTCCAATAGTTACTATGTATTTGAGATAATCCATATATATAGAGACGATACAATTTTTTATCTATGTGAATTAGTTAGTTTTAAAATCGTGCTAGCTGCCGCCTTATTTACTTCTCGATAATGTTCATCTTGTTTGGCTAGAGAGAATGCACGATAAGTATCACTCTCTTTCTTAGATTCTTGCTGTTTTCTGTATTTATCGTTATGATCATCCATATTATAGTTCTGTGATGCGGATTCGCGATCTCTTCTATATGAATCCATACTACTATATTGTTTCCTTGATTTATAATCATCCTCCGTAACAGGAACAACTGATTCGGTATATGCTGTTTTTACATCATCATACTGCAATGATGAAAATATTGATGAATGATTGCCTCCTACGCCAGTCAAACTACTTCCCATATCGCCTCCCATTTCTTTTATTCCATCATACACAATTAAACCTCTCAATCTTGCCTTTTTCTCTCTAATCATCTCATCCATTTCATTTCTATTATTTGCATGACAGACTTCATCATCCTCTTTTAACCAATCACCGTGACCACTATCATCATTTGTATTTATAACATGTTTTTCAAACATGTCATTGAAAATCTTATTGAAATCTTTTCTACTTGATAATCCCTTCCATGATTCACCGTGATCAATATTCTCGTCTATTTCACTACTCGTGTAAACTCTATCGACACATTTGTCTTTTCCACTTCTTTCTCTTACTCTAAATACATTATACAAAAGACGATATGCCGATGTGAAGAATAAAAAGTATTTGGGATCTAAAGAAGATTTATCGGGGTGAGTCATAAGGACAGTACGTTTAGCTCTCCGCATGTCTTCTTCGTCAAAATCCATACCCAATTCAAAAAGATTAAGTATGTCATTCAAAGAATAATTAGATATACAAAGATCAATATGTTCCATATCTAATATGCTGCATTATTATTTTAAGTTTTTTTAATCGTATCTGCTTTAGATTTCGCACGTTCGAAAAAACTTAAGTGATCGGGTTTGCTAGATGATAGTACCGAATCATTTGGTATATACCATTTATCATAATCACGATCTATTTCGGGATACCATGACAATATGCACGGGATACCAGTCAACATTCTTTTACGCTTCAACAACATATACAGGTCTAGTGCTTCGTCTATATCAATAACCGCAATTATTGCATTGCTTGGTATATTTGAAAATCCATCTTGACATATCTCTGCTACACTTTGACATGGCTTACACCAAGTAGCTGTAAACTTCAATAGTAGGGTTTTGTCACCATCAGCATCAATACACTTAATTAGTGTTTGAAGTTGAGAGTCATCAAGTTCGTTAATAATATCACGAGATTCCATAATATTATTAGTGGCTTATTATCTTTATGCTTTTATATATTCTTTTACCAATTTATCCACCTCATGAAGAGATTTATTTCCGCCAATAACATGTCCTTCCCAAAAATATCTACAATAAGAATACTCTACATTATACGTCACATCATTCACCCAGTTGCTTTTCTCTTTAATAATAATATTATTCAACTCCTTTGGAAGTAAGTGAAAACACGATGGAGGAATAACATATGTTAGTTGTGTAAGCGGATGAACTGGAGCATGATTTGACTCTGAAAAGAAATCCACATCAAAGTAGGGAACATACTTTTTAAGATCTTCAAGTAGTGGCGGATACTCATATTTATAATGCCAATCCCAATCTGGACAACCGCTAGTATAATATTTTAGTGTCCATTCTAGTCCAGAAATATAATTCAATGAAACACTCTTACATAGTTCATCATTTCTTTCAGAATTAAACAGACACTTATAATATCGTTCTTGCCAGCCATCAGAAAATGGATCAATAAATTGTTCTTTTATTCTATCCAAGAGCGGAATATTATTAAGACGACTCATTATGGGGTCATCTCCATGTCTTGAATATGATACAGTTTTGGCTTGTTTATCTCTAATTGAATGTTCTGTTCTAAAAAACTCACCTTCTTCACTCGAAAGAATATTAAAAAATGCTCTCATGTTTTTCCATACTATTTTATCTCCCTTTGTAATATTTCCCTGTGTACTTATCGTTTGCTTATATGCAGAGGTTATTCTATCTATCCCATCTGTTCTAATATTAAGAGCAGGAAAATGTGGTAAAAAGTCATTACCAAGAAGGAAACAAATAAATATGTAATCATAGAGTCGTTGTCGTTGTGACTCATTATTAATATCAGAACCGTCATTTAGTTCTAGTGTAATTGCATTTCCCATTTCGTTCATATTTAATACATAATTGCAATTTGGTTCAAGTGATGAGTCAATGCTTTTAATAAATTGTGGTGTTTCCCTATACAAATAAAGGGCTTTTGATATATGTAGGTGGTTAAGTGAGAGCATAATTAAGTCTGCGTCTAGACCATAAATTGCAGACTTCGTTTCTCTATGATATTCTGAGTTATTTCGAATATATTGAAATATTTTTTGCTCTCCTTCGCCTGGTTCGTCACTTGTCGAAACGATAATTTTTTTAACTGAATAGCGAGATGGCTTTGAAAACGTGGATGTAATTTTTTTTCCAAGTTTATCCATAAAACTGGTTCCTGGCGTGATAGCAGTAGTATCCCAACTAGTATTATTTGATTTTCCTACAGATTCAAAAATATCTCGCTCTATGTGCGAACGGGTTCTCCGAGTAAGCTGTTGACACATTTTCGCCCTAGGAGCTACTCCATCAAATGCGATCATAACATGACCGTCTGGATTTACACATGATATATAATTTTCTAATTTTATGATTGTTTCTTTTATTACTGCATCTTCAAAGTTTTTAGGTTGTTTCTCCCTCTCTGCAATTTCTCTAACTGCATCATATATGATGGAGTTAGAATCAAAATATATATTATTTACGGTATGAGAGGTTGTTAATTTGGATAACACATTGCGATATTTTTTTATAACATGAGAGTAATATTTTGGGATCCCCATAGCTATATTGACATCATTATATCCTTTTAAACCAAAATAAATAAGCATATCTTCATGTTTTACAAATAATCGTTATCGCGAAAAGGACTCAAATATTAAAATCGCAATAAATATAAATGCCAAGTGATAAAAAAGCGAAACTTAAGAAAAATAAGAATGAAGTCATAATTGATTCATCTACATTTTCTACAAACGTGAACGACTTGTTACTATCTTTTAGAACAATCGTTCAAAAAACTATTATTAGCTCTCAAACATACAAAAATAATGATGTTATGACTGCTAACGATTTGAAACAATCATTAGAATCACTGCATAGAGTCTATACTCAAATTGATAAGCTTGAGGGTATTATAAAAGAAAATGCGATTAGTAAAGATAATATTATTAAGGATTTACAGTCAATCACCAATGATCTTTCTTCTGTATTCAAAAGCTATGGTACTGATAATTTGGTTGATTTGTTAAATGTCTGCTTAGGTAAAGACTACATAACAAATGAGATTGAATCATCTGGACAAGAAAATATTGATAGATTTGAACTATTGCAAAAATATGCCAAGCCAATTAGCTATAAAAGTGTAATCTGGAAGAATGAACCACCTCAAGAACCTGTTCAAATTAAAAAGAATCGCATTGTCGAAGATATCTCTATTGCAGAAGGCGCAAAAACATTAGAGGCTTTTGATTTGGCAAGAACTATGAGAGGTTTTCATACAAAAGTATATGGCATTAAAGTTGCATTCAGAAAACCTGATGAGAAAAAAACTCTTATTGTTAATTTTCTAGTCGATGATATCATGTTGGAATGTGCAGGATCATCATTTATTAATAAACGATTGCTTGTACTTCACTATGAAAAAAATCCATCCGATAATGAAAATGAAAAACGTATCTTCCATAGATTTCTTGGGTGTCTTACAATCAAAGATTTACTTGTTTATAGTGATGATGAATTAGTTCACAGATATGTAGGTTATTGTAATCAAGTTACACTCATTAAACAGAAAACTATTACTCAAGTTACAAAAGAGTTTTTGGGCAATGAATTATATCTACAACGATGTACCCTTATGCAATTGCTTCTTAGATCAGATGAACACGAATATCAGTATCTTGCATATCTCTTATATGATCTACTATCGAATGATACTAATGGCAGTGTAGATACACATGAGCAAACTTTATTGTTTGACAGCTTACCATGGAATGTAAAGAAATATTTCCGTGATGCAATGAAGCAAACTATTAATTACACAAATAATTTATCTAGTTTTGATAATGCAAAAATACCTCTAGAACAGCAGATCTGTTTAATGAAAGCAGATGAATCTGTAAAAGAGAAGGCTATGCTGAAATTGAAAGAAGTAAAAGCGAAATCAGAGGATTCAGGATCTAAGGCCCGCCAGTATCTCGAAGGGTTACTAAGAGTTCCATTTGGTATTTATAAAAATGAACCTATTCTAAATGTTATATCTGATTCTACTGAAGAGTTTAAATTAATTGTGGATAAAACAAAAGAAGCTAATTGTCCAGTATCTTGCTTTCCTCTCCAAGACAAATATAATGGACTTGAGGTTAGAAAATATTCGAGCTCATTGATGAACACATATGTTCCTAATTTAAAGTCACAATATTCAAAGAAGATTTGTTCTGCCCTTACAAAATGTAATAGAAATACTATTATTGCAAATGTATGTCTGATTAACACATATATCAAAACACATGGAATTGACTATCCAAAATTATTACATTCTGGGAAAAAAATCTCATTTATGCAATCAAAGATATGTGATTTTATCAAAAAGTTTAGTACTAAACCTAGTATTCTCTCTGAGATAGCCGAAGTATGTGGCCAAAAACAAGAGATATGTGATTTAATACCAACAGTTGAACGAGGAGTTGATGTTATTACAAAAAATATTTCGAAAATAACAGATTATATGGGCGATGTACACGATACACTTAACAGTGCGGTTCATGGACATGATAAAGCAAAACGTCAAGTTGAAAGAATTATTGGCCAGTGGATCAGTGGTGAAAGATCAGGTTATTGTTTTGGTTTTGAAGGTCCTCCTGGTGTGGGAAAAACATCATTAGCTAAGAAGGGCATTGCTAGTTGTCTTAAGGATAATGAAGGTTCATCCAGACCATTTGCTTTTATTGCTGTTGGAGGATCCTCTAATGCTAGTACATTGGACGGACACAATTACACATATGTAGGATCAACTTGGGGAAGAATTGTTGATATTCTCATGGAAACTAAATGTATGAATCCTATTATCTTTATTGATGAGCTTGATAAAGTAAGTCGTACTGAACATGGTAAGGAAATTATCGGCATTTTAACCCATTTGATTGATCCTACTCAAAATGATTCATTCCAGGACAAATATTTTACAGGAATCGAATTGGACCTCTCAAAAGCATTATTTGTATTTTCATACAATGATGTTGATGCAATTGATCGTATTCTTCTTGATCGTATTCATAGGGTCAAGTTTGACCATCTAACTCTTGAAGATAAACTTACGATTACAAAGGATTATTTATTTCAAGAGATTTACTCAAAGATGGGACTTGAAGGTGTTGTAAACATCAGCGATGAGGTAATTGAGTTTCTAATAGAAGAATACACATGTGAACCTGGAGTAAGAAAGCTCAAGGAGCTACTGTTTGAGATTGTTGGAGAGATTAATCTCACAGTGCTTCAAGAATCAACTGATTATGATCTACCTATAAATGTTAGTATTAGTGATATTAAAAATAAATATCTTAAAGATCGTCATGAGTTTAGGGCTAAGAAGATTCACGATGAACCGAAGGTTGGTTTAATATCTGGATTATGGGCAAATGCTCTTGGTAAAGGCGGCGTTCTTCCAATTGAGGTATCATTTTGTCCTTCACCCAACTTTTTAGATTTAAAATTAACTGGTATGCAGGGAGATGTTATGAAAGAGAGTATGACAGTTGCCAAGACACTCGCGTGTACTCTTGCTGAGAGAGATATGGGAACCAAAATGATGGGGTCACTATTGAAGAAATGTGAGGAATCAAAAATGCAAGGTATTCATATTCACGTCCCAGAAGGTGCTACACCAAAAGACGGTCCATCTGCTGGCACTGCTATTACGGTTACACTTTATAGTTTACTCATGAACAAAAAAATTAAACATGACATAGCTATAACTGGAGAAATGTGTCTGCAAGGAAAAGTTACTGCTATTGGAGGATTAGATTTGAAGATTTTAGGCGGCATCCGTGCTGGTGTTAAGACGTTCATCTATCCCAAAGAAAACGATAAAGATTTTAATGATTTTATGGAGAAATACAAGGAGAATCCATGTATTGAGGGAATCTCATTTGTAGAGGTTTCTACAATTGACGAAGTGCTCGAAATAGTCTTTGTCTAAAGCAATAATATCTACATACTATATATATTATGGCTGGAATCGAATTAACATTATCAAATGTCATGCAATTGATGGCTGCATTGTCGCCTATATTAATTGCCTTTTTCATGTTGATGCTTTCTTTTATGAATCAGAACGTGAAAGGAATTATTTTTATTGCAGGAGCAATTATGGCTACGTTTATAAATCACTTTCTTCAAAACATGATGAAGAGTCCAGTAGATCCAGCAGCATCTCTTTCATGCAATATAATTGATATTCCATTTTTAACACGGTATAACAGCCCATCAACAAGTAGTCTGTTTATTGCATTTACATTTGCATACCTCTTTTTACCAATGAAATATAATAATCACATGAACTATGCCGTTATTGCTGCACTTCTTGGTATGTTTTCATTAGACGCGGTAAGTAAAATAACTAATAAATGTACTACTGTTGGAGGTGCAGTGTTGGGTGCTCTTTCTGGATTTGTATTAGGCTCACTGTGGTACACCGTGTTTCATGTTGTCGGTGCAGATGATCTTCTTTATTTTGATGAAATGGATAGCAATGCAGTTAGATGCGAGCGTCCATCAAAACAAACATTCAAGTGTTCCGTTTACAAAAACGGTAAATTAATTAGCTCAAATATAGCTTAACTAATATTGAAAGATGATTGGTGTGTTTTTATAAAATCAACCATCTTTTTTACTGCAGTTTTTCTTGACATTGTATACATCATACTTCTTTCACCTGGAACATTGCGATTCATTATATTCATAAAATGCAGAATAATTTTAGATAATATTGCATGTTCGTATTTTTCCTCAGCATCTTTAAATGTTACATATGGTTTTTTTAATCGAGAATTAACTAAATTATGAAACTTCCACCAAAATATCTGTAAATCTTTTATGGTTTTAACTTTGATACCAGCCATTTTTGCTTGAGCAAATGTAGTCTTAGCATGATCACTGCAGTCTGGACATGGTAGATTTATGCATACATTATATATATAATTATTCAAACTTTCAATAACCTGAATATTTTCATCTTTTAATTTAAATGAGATACTGTGTATTAAGTGCCAGCATGCGTTGCCCCATTCTTGTTTTGTACTCATGATATTATATATAAAGATAATACCATATAATTACTAAACGATGGTGACTATCAGCGAAAAAGATAAGAAAAAACAAGAAGATAATATTATTGTCGAAGGAGCATTTGATTTTTGGTCAGCACTTGAATCAGAACCACAAGAATCCAACGATCAATCAAATGATAATATATGCCTTTTAACACGAGAACCTTTAAAACCAAATTATGTAACCATGCCATGTGAACATAAATACAATTATATACCGATTTGCAGAGAAATCTCAGCAATAAAAAATCCTAATATTGGTTCACAAAAGTATAATCAGGGCTATATATCAAACGGAGTCAAATTACTTCGAAACCAGATATTTTGTCCATACTGTAGAACAGTGTATAATACATTACTTCCAAAGATTCCCGAACAATATCTAGATTTCGTTCCTGATAAGTACGTTACTTCTTCAAGTAACTATATTTCGTCTCGAACATGTAAATATGTATTTAAGTCTGGAAAACGTAAAGGACAATGTTGTGGAAAGAAAAATGCATTTGATACAAAAAATGGTACATATTGTTCACAACATGATTCCACGAATAAAACCTCACCTGTGAAATTAACTAAGGTTCCAATAGTACTGAGTGATGAAGGAAAGCAGATTTCAAGTAATTTCAAGCTTTCTCAACTCAAACAGATACTTAAAAACGCAGATTTGCCTATTTCTGGAACAAAAGCAGTATTAATTACTAGAGGACTGAAGGCAGGGTTATCCTTTACTCTGCCTGATATGTAGGTATTATTAAGATTTAACGTTTTTAACGTTTTTTTTACTTTTGAAAGTCTCTGAGATATTTTACTGATAATTATAGAAATCACCCAATATATTTTAGAGAATTGAAAACAGGGTAAAAAACGTGATTTACTTAGACGCCCTAGAGAAGAAAAAAGCATTTTTGAAAAGTTTATGAAGGATAGTTATGTAGGACTGAAAAAAAGGCACTAAACAGTAATTATTGAAAGGGTTTAGGAATAGCATATAATGCTCATATATAGCATATAAAATATGCAAAAATATGCACCTGCCTCGAATGGTAATAAAAACCCAAAGTTTTACTGTGATAAATGCGACTATGGTTGTAATAGGCGTTTTTTGATGTCTCAACACGAAAAAACCCAAAAACACCGAATGCTCAAAAATGCTCAAAAATGCTCAACTATCGACGAATTATCAGATGATCTACATAAATGTAAGTGTGGAAAAAAATATAGACATGTTCAAAGTTACAGGAGACATGTAAAGAATTGTCAATATACTGAACCCAGTCAAGAACTGGTTATAGAAAATAGGTCAAGCAAATCAACTGATGATTTGAGAAACATGTTATCAACAATTTCCGAACAATATAAAAATATGGTTATAGAAAATGCCGAAATGAGAAAAATTGTTACTGAGATGATACCTCGCATTGGAAGTAATAATACAACTATTAATAATCAAATAAATATCCAGATGTTTTTGAATGAAGAATGTAAAGATGCATTGAATCTAACAGACTTTATTGATACATTGAAACCTGATATGGCTGATTTAGATTCCACTAGAGAAAATGGTTATGTAGTTGGTATAGCTAATATTTTTCTTAGAGGTCTCAAAGCACTGGATCTTAATAAAAGGCCTATTCATTGTTCTGATCTTAAACGAGAAGTTCTATATGTAAAAGACGATGGTATATGGGAACAGGATAATGAAGAAAAACAAAAAATAAAACATGCAATTACATCTGTTGCTAAAAAGCAAATTAATGCTATTAAACAATGGGAAGATCAACACCCTGGATGGCAGCATACAGAAAAGGGGACGCAAGAATATTGTGAAATGGTTCAACAAGTTACTACGCCAACAAATGAAGAAAAAGATAATCGAATAATTAAGAGTATTGCGAGTAGTGTTGTTCTTGATAAAGATTTATAGATCAGCTTAAAACTTAACATATAGAATATATAGACATGGCACAAACAAAAGAGGAATTGGTTGCAGTTGTTAGAGAATGGGTAACTCTTGAAACTGAAATTAAGACGTTACAAAAGCATATTAAAGAGCGCCGCTCTAGGAAAAAAGAATTAACTGGAGCATTAGTAAATACAATGAAATCAAATGAAATTGATTGCTTTGATATTAGTGATGGAAAAATCATTTATAGTCAGAATAAAGTAAAGGCACCTGTAAGTAAAAAACATTTGCTCTCATGTTTATCCGAATATTTTAAAAAGTCAAATGACCCTTCTGCTGCCCAGGAAATGACAAAATACATTCTTGAATCTCGAGATACAAAAATGAAGGATAATATTAGATTCAAAGAACCAAAGTAATTTTTTAGATTATACTCTATATTTTAAAGTATAATCAAATTGTATATGTTATCGGGTCTTAGTAAAACGCGATTTGAGATTGTTAATAAATTATCTAGAAGTAAAAAAAATATCACTGAGAGCGATCCAGATGTGGATTTTACAATATCATTAAGTGATAATATTCGTTTAATTGAGCCAGGGATAGAACCTATCTGCACTACATGTAAATACATGATTGATGATATACTTGATATTCGAAAATCAAAAATAATATCAGGAGAGTATTCAATACTTATGTACTCAGTTTGTAGTATTGCATTGAAACCATTCCTTCTTTTTAAATTAACCAAACATAATGATAAATGTGTACTACCAACACTAACACTTGATAAAACTGGAGAGATACCAGTTGTTGATGATATGATATACCAGGGCATGATTCCTGATGAAAATATACTTGTTTACGAGTTTAATTATACTGATTCTGATGTTAAAAAAATATCTTCAAGCGATCATGATATCATAGTTAATGTAGACGATATAATTAATCAAAAACACACATTTAATTATAAGATTGACGAAGATGTTACATCCCTATTTCTCAAGTATGAGCAACTCATTTATTTACAAGATGATATGGGAGAATTGGTAGAAACGCCCATGACCGCATATAGAGGGGAATATTATAAGATGGTTGGCGTACTAGCCGGTCTTGGAGTTCCAAGATCGGGGCCATATTCGTCATTAGGACCATATTTTAAGTTCGCAGATCATGCAAGAGCATTGAGATTTGGTGTAGTATCATTAAATGGTAAACCTCAATATGTTGGCGATGAAAAGATTACCCGAAAAGAAACTCCTGTTTTTACAAAAGGTGGATTAGTAAAATACATCTTGTTTTTAGGTAATACTAAGGTTTTACTGAATCGCTCTTCTGATCCTGATGATGATTCTAGCGAGTCAATTAGACTTGCAGAGAGTAGACCCTTTATAAAAGATACAATGAAACTCAGGGATTCGGCTGGAAAATGGGCTTCTAAATATGATAGTATTATGCAGCCACTGATTACTATTTATGATTCTGAATCGAAAAGAGACAGGCAATTAGACCCACAGGTAGTAGTTAAAGAGTTTCGCCAACAACATCCAATTCAGTACGCATATCTTGATACAAGTAAGGTGACGCTTGATAAAGAAAGCGGATTTTACAACATCAAGGAATCATATTTGGAATAATTATTCATCTTCAACCTCTTCATATGTTTTTTGTATAGATGGAGTTGTCCCTATCTCTAGATATGCATTCATCAATGCAGCTTGTGTTATCTTTTCCTCTTGTTGTTTTTTAAACAATTCTAGAGCTTTCATCTCATTATTAATAGTTTCTAACTCTTTTGTATCACAATAAACAGATGTTGTTTGTATTTCAGTCATAGTAGATTTGTCTATCATTTTAGGTTTAGTATTGATAGTAGTTAATGGTTTAGTTAGAGTAGGGGGTTTAACAATGCTATTCGGACTGGACTGGTAATTAGCCGTGCGTATATCTTGTTTTCTTGCATTTTCTATATTAGATACAATATTAGACAAACTAAACATAATTATAAGTTATAACTATTTTTTATAGTGTACTTTTTTCCATAAAAAAAGTATACAGTTATTGTATTATGAGTGCACTCACTAAATTAGTATATACAATCGCATCGTCAATAGCAATAGTATATGTGGCGACGACACTATTTTCTTTTTTTGGAATAGGCTTTGAAGTGTATGGTATATATGTATTGTTTATGGTTGGCATGGCAATACTTTATTCAATGTTGCCAGAAGAAACCGGATTATTATTTTCACGAAAGTCTTAGACATTATTGTCACCACTAATAACTATATTCACATTCTCAGTTGATAATTTAGGTTGTGAAGAATCAGTTGTTGAAGCAACATAATGTTCAACAAACCCCATCATATCTTGATCATCTAGTTCATCACAAATCTCTCTTGTAGTAGGGCGGCGATGTTTTGTCTTTTCAAATTGATCTATAATATCTTCAATACGGTCTTGTTTTTTCTTAAGTTCGACTGCCTTTCTAGCAAGCTCAATTGCTGTTCTTGTTTGACCGGACCCATTTTTAAGATTAGTCATAGGAGGTGCTTTATAGACAGCAGTAGCAGTAGATTCAATAGTATCACATATTTCTGGCTTTTTGAGTTCAAGGAATGCCAATTGACGCTTTGATAATAAGGTTTTGTCAAGTTTACCCTTAATCTTAGAAACTCCGTCAGAGAATGTGGAGTTAAACTCATCAATTACCTTTTCAGAAATACTTGGACTCGTTTCCATTAAACGATCAAACTCTTCTTTGGAGTGCTTAAGCATTTGAATTACGGGCAAGCGCTCAACTGGTGATTTTGCTAATTCAACCTTAGTATTTCTGTAAAACTTATCCCAAGCAATTGAGGCAACTCTATGTGCTTCATTTAGTTCACTAACTTTTAGAAATTGAGCAATTGTAGTTAAAATACCAGCAAAAATATTAACCGATCCAACTGCCATACTAAAAAACCCTCTGGATGACTCAGGTAGTTTTTCTTGAGCGAAGTTAGCAGTACCAGTTATAGTACTCATTACAATTACAGGTATCGTAAACCACATATTTGATCTTGCAAAATGTTGATGTGCTTTTGAATGTAACCATCTGTAACACATTGCTTTATCTGCCCACTCAATTAATATATTTTCGTGTTCCTTTGTCCAGTCTACATGTAATTGTGTACCATTTACAGAAAATGTATCTGCGTCAACATTTTCATCGTGTGTTATTTCTTTTGTATCTGCTGCAGACATCTATTATATATATAGAGTAATAATATTGCCATTTTCACTTTAATATACGTATTATATATATATGAATACAAGTCCAAGTGTTTCTGAGGTTAAACGGAAGTTCGAGCAAGTATTATCTCTTAGACAAGATATAATTAATGTTTTCCACATTTTAGATAGCAAAATAAAGGTGCTTCAAGAAGTATATTCAAATATGGTTGCTACGCATTCACATAAAGAATATGTTTTTGGAATTGATTCATTTTGCTTTCAAAATGAGCTAATCGAGACTGATTACATTAATCTAAAAGATATATTCAGACGTATAGGAGGGCGTTCATATTGCGAATACTATAATTTGTATATAATGGTTCAACAATACGGTACTGCTGAAATTACAGATTCTAAAGTTAAAAGAAGTGTAAACTTTACACACAATTTTCCACCATATAAACATCTAGATACAAAACGAGAATATAATATTGATGTTGTTAGAGATATGCAGGACTCTATTACCGGCTGTATTACTGAACTAGAATCGCATCACCAGGGAAGAGAGACTTCATTACAAGCAGATAGAGAGCAGTCAAATCTGGGGTTAAATATTGATAATCTGGTATATACCGAGATGTTTAGAAACACAATGTTGAAGGCAAAGATTGATATGTTTTATAGATACTTGGATGTTTTTTATAATCATCATTCAAAATATTATACTCGCCTTCTTCTCAAAGCAAAACTACATTTGGGAATTGTGAACGAGGATATTTTAATTAAACAGTTCAGTCAACAAAGCATTGATCGTTCAGAAATTGCTAATTTAAAATCTCCTGGAGGAAAAGATTCCATCGGCGGTGTTATTAAAAAAGAAGAGGATGCTCAAATAAAAAGCTATGTGCAGTATGATGACATGGCAGAATCTAGACAAAACGTGCTTTCTCATATAATAGCATCAACTGGCAGTGATAATTCTAATGGTGAATTAAATGATGATGATTCTATTCAAAGTCATGAACATTCGATTATAGATGAATTAGATAATGACCTAGATGTATTTGACAATGAATTAAAACAAAAAAATATTCAAGTTAAGCTCAAGTCTGAAAAGATTCTTGAAGAATCTGAATTAAATAGCGTGAGTGGTACTACAGAATGTACATTTGATAGTAAATCGGTTGGAAAACGGGTTTTAATAGATGGCTACGATAGTATTGGCACAATTTCATTTGTAGGCCCACATAATGAAAATAAAGATCCTAGAGTTGGTGTAACATTAGATACTAAGGTTGGACGCAATAATGGAACTGTGCGTGGTCATAAATATTTTGAGTGTGAGGCAGGTTATGGAATATTAGTTGTACCATACAAAGTTCATTTCATGGATGAGTTGGGTAACTCATAGCTTTAAGCTCAAACAACTATATATATTGAAAAATTGAACTAGAAACATAACGTTAACCCAAGTTAAAGAACATGGAGAAACGCATCAATAAGAGAATAGAACAACATCAATTAGATTTTAAGAACTCTATAAAAACATTTGTTGATAATAATAAGTGTCGGGTATGTGATGATGAAAGTGATCTTACAAGTAATTTCCTAAGATTTATATTTGATTTTGACAATCTAGTACTATCAAAAGACGATTTTAAAAAGAGAAAAAGAGTTAAGAATCAAGTCCCTCAATATGAAAGATGTACTGCTAAGCGGGCTAATGGAGAGCAATGTACACGACGTAGAAAGGACTCAGCGTGCTTCTGTGGTACACATATTAAAGGAACGCCTCACGGAGTAGTTGATAGTGATGGTGAAACAAAGACTGTTACAAAGATTGAAGTATGGGTTCAAGAAATCAAGGGTATTAATTATTATATTGATGACAGTAATAACGTATACCTTCCGGAAGATATACTTCAAAATAGTACATCTCCTCGTAAAATAGGAATATGGAATCTGACTGATTCAGGTGATTACGAGATACCATCGCTGGGGGTTTAATACGTTCTACACGTAATATTTTTATTTGATATTATGTGTAATGGATACAGAATATCAAAAAATAATTATCGACTTTTTAAATGTATGCGGAATCCCATGTGAGTCTCTTTCTGTTATTGATGGATTAGCTGTGCCTAGAGAAACGCTGCTTCAAGAAGATAAATATAAGGCTGCTTGTGATCATATAGAAAAACTAAAGGAAATCTATTCTTCTTCATATATGACATCTCTTCAAAAGACAGCAAAGAAAACACAAACTTGGCCTTTAATAAATATTGTTAGACAAGTTCTTAAAAGCTGTGGATATGTAATGGTTCCAAAGCGTTTATCTAATGGTTATACTAAGTCAGGTAAAAAACTTTACAGGCGCGTTTTTTTAATAAGTAAAGCTGCAAATGGCTCTAATGATACATCTGATTGACATTAATATCCCTGCATATATTAATGAGTAGGGTTCCGCAACACTATGTGCCTGATATTTTATCTAAATCACAAAAGAAAATCGCAAAGCGCGAACTGCGTAAATCTAGAAAAGCTTACAAGAAAAAAAAATATTACACGCGTAAAAAAGTAAAAGGATATAAGAGCAAAAGAACGTCTTGGGAGAGTCGAGTAAAGAAGGTTTATAATATCCCAGATAAAACGAAGTTGAATCTTTCTTTGCTATCTCGTAAGAGTAAGTGTAGTAAAAAATCACTAAATCAAATAATTAAGAAAGGGATGGGTGCATATTATTCATCAGGGTCTAGACCAAATCAAACGCCTCACTCTTGGGGATATGCAAGATTATATAGTTCACTTGCAGGAGGTCCTGCATCAAAGGTTGATATGCATGTATTAAAGGACGGCTGTAAAAAAAGTAGTAAATCTTTAAAATTAGCTAAAAATGCACGTAAAAATGCTACAAGGAAGAAGGTTCAGCTTGGCGGTTATCGAATGAAAGAACGGATTATTAAGTTTATAGTATCACCGATTAAGTTTAAAAAATATAGAGCTTATGTTCGTAATATTAAAACTGGCAAAGAGAGACATATCGATTTTGGAGATAATAGATATCAACAATTCAAAGATAGAACGCCAGTTGGTCACTATACCTCAAAAAATCATGGGAATCCAAAACGTATGAGAAATTATTTTAATAGACATAGTGGAACACCTCATAGAGGTCATGCAATTGAATTAGAGAGACGGAAAAGTAAAGGTATATTTAATGCTAAGATTCTTAGTCACGAATATTTATGGTAACAATAATAAAATCAAATACTTATTATTGTTTAAAAAAAGGTTTTTCCAACAGCTATACCAAGGATAGCTCCTATTATTGACCCTATTGCGGTAAGATAGAGTGGTTTTTGTCTATTTTTTGGCCTTATTAATGACTCCATTATCACGCTAACAGCTGTTCCAACTGTTATACCTAATATATTGCTATAAAGATTTCCGATTGCCGCCTTGAATCTCTCAGTTCCATATATGTATTTACTCATTTCTTCGAGACCAATCCAAATCCCAAGTGTGTCCACAAACCCTAGTGCTGTGCCGAATGATAGGCCTACTATTATATCTTTTACTGTTATCTCCTCTGCTCCATCATTTATAAATGTTTTGAAATCGAACCCATCATATGGAGGTTTAAATGCCTGTACTTCATATGCAAGTATAAGAGACATTGATATGATAATAATGCTAATTATAATGAATCTATTAAGTCTTCCCATTAGTGTATAGTTAGATGATTATCTGTAGATAGGATTTGCTAAAGCAGCCTGACAAACGCATTGACCTCCAAATCCTGGCATTTGTAAACCTATTGAGCCATTCTCACATAAACATGTACCTACACCCCATGTTGCAGCTGGAGTTTTAACGCAGAACTCAGTAGTAAATCCTCTTGATCTACATTCGGCGAATGATCCAGTGAACCCTTCTTCACATTTACATTTGGTGATTATTGCAAATCCAATAATTGCGATAAGAAAAATACATCCGCACAACATTTTGCTTTTCATTTATTTATTGTTAGATATTAACTTGATACTATAAAACCCCATAATGCAATTACAGTGATGACAATTGTAGCAATTCCATGTGATATATTATTTAATATAATATTCAGTTTACTATTGCATTGTTTTTCCTTTTTGGTATCTTTTTCCTCTTCAATTTCATTTTGAGCAAGTAGTCTATAATCTTCATCTATAACTTCTGTGTCCTCCGTATTATTAGATTTCACATAATATTGTTTTTTGGTTATATCATTAGTAACATTCAGACTATTCAGACCTGTATAACTATACTTACGCGATAACGACGGTGGTGGCGTTTTAGTGTTAGTTTTTTCCCATTCGGACGAATGAATTAAATTGGGATCAAGTATACTAATTACATTAACTCTCTCTCTAGAACAGGCAGGGGAACATACATATGCATCGCATGTTCTATATAACGGTTTACCTGCGTATAATTTTATTTTAGAACCACAGTGCCCGCAGTTCATATTTATTAGTTATATAGATATAACTGAATAAAAATAAATCAATTTTGTATTTTTATGCATTTTCTTTCTTTTGGGTAGCGTCAGTGTTTTTTTGAACGATGCGCGTTTTTTGGTCTTCATGGCATCGTAGAGATCTACTATTGTATTTTCCAAACTTATTGTATCGATCTTTCATTTTATCTTTTCCGCGTTTTCTTTGTGCTGAGTCAGAATCTTTTCGAGGCATTATTGGTTTGTGTATGATGAAAGAATAATGGTTTGAGAAAAAATGTTCATTTTTGAGAGTAATGATTGATTAATATAATTAAATACTCGATATGAAACTTTTTTGGTGTGCTCTATTTGCGACTAATTAATTGAACTTATTTACCGGTAGTAAAAACCTGCCTCGCGCAGTCGCAGTTGCGACGAAGCGCCAAAAAATTGATAAAGAAAGTGTATGTGTGTATGTGTGTAATCAAGAAGAATAAATTGAACTAAAAGTTAAAGTTTTAAAAAGTATGAGTATGAGTATGAAGA
>Ga0206682_10000774_pt1 | contig 33337 bp, 44 predicted proteins | sample M240m12015metaG_FD_155444 | JGI IMG/M metagenome (GOLD analysis project Ga0206682, IMG submission 155444) | Ammonia-oxidizing marine archaeal communities from Monterey Bay, California, United States - M2 40m 12015 | ecosystem: Environmental > Aquatic > Marine > Intertidal zone | place: USA...
CCCTACCAGTACATGTATGCGCCCCCTCCGCCTCCTCCAACATACGCTAATCCGATGACCGCCGCTGACGGCGGTTCGGCGGAATATCCACGTAAAAATGGCCATATTAGTGGCCCCGGCACTGGCACTTCAGACGACATACCTGCGATGTTGAGCGATGGTGAGTTTGTATTCACTGCTAAATCAGTAAGAAACATGGGCGACGGATCAAGGCGCAAAGGCGCTAAGCGTATGTACGCTTTAATGAAGAAACTTGAGGGAGGCCGCTCGAATGGCTGATGATATTACCTACACCGGCTCGATAGTCCGAGAGGCTCCCGAAATTGAGGCCTACAAACTAGGCCTCATTGAGCAAGCTAATAAGCTCTACAATACGCCGATGGTCCTCCCTGCAGTAGAAGCAGCAGGCCTGTCGCAGAGCCAACTTCAGGCTACAGACCTTGCAAAGCAGGGGATTGGCGCGTATGAGCCATATATTCAAGGAGCCTCTCAAGCCCTTACGCAGGGGATGGACCTCACTTCGCAAGGTGCTCGAGCAGCGGGCGCTATAAACGTCACCCCACAGTTCCAGTCGGCTCAAAACATCCTTGGTCAGGGTATCAATGTCACTGATCAGTTAGGCGCTTATTCAGAGTTAGCCGGAGCAGGGCTGCAAGACGTTGGGGCAGGCACAGGCCGCGTTGCAAGAGCAGGCGACCTTGCCGGAAGTTATTTACAGGGCGATATACGTCAATCTTTAGGCACTTTAAACGCTGCAGAGCAGGCTGCGATGGCGGCAAGGCCTTCCGATTTCGGCGTTTCGGCTGAAATACTTGGAGGGGCAAGGCAGATTGCCGGTGGAGCTGCTCAGAGCTATGATCCGGGTTCTTTTTATGGGTTTATGAACCCATATCAAGAGGCAGTTACACAAAATAGCCTTCAGGAAATGCGCCGTCAGGCGAGCATCGCGGAACAAGGACAGGCCGCTCAAGCAATTGGCGCAGGTGCTTTTGGCGGCACTCGTGAGGGTGTTCAACGTGCTGAATTTGAGCGCGGTGTTCAGGACCTGATGGGTCAGAAAATCATGCAGGATTACGCCCAGAACTACGGGCAAGCGCAAAATGCGGCGATGAACGCCTTTGAGGCGCAGCAAGGCAGGCAGTTACAGGTGGGTGGATTTGAAGCAAATGCTGCAAATCAACTGGCTAACCTTCAACAGACGCAAGTCCAACAAGCACTACAGCAAAGTGGTGCTCTACAGGGAATTGGCGGTTTATATGGGCAGCAGGCCCTACAGCAGGCTCAGATCGGCCAATCAGGCGTTGGTTTAGTGGGCCAACTTGGGTCTCAGCAAGCTAATTTAGGCCTATTACCTGCTCAAATAGCGGCCCAACAGGCAAATATCGCAGGTCAACGCGCGGGCCTATATGGGTCTCTTGGCCAAGGTATCGGTTCCCTAGCTGCTCAACAAGCGGGTGTAGACCTCCAGAAAGCAAGCACTTTAGGCTCGTTAGGTGGTCAAATAGGCTCGTTAGGCGGTCAAATGGGTGCGCTTGGACAGGCAACTCAACAATTAGGCGCTTCAGACGTAAGTATGCTTAGTGATCTTGGTGCTATTGAGCAGCAAAATGCACAGGCTCAACTAGACGCGATGCGCGCGACAGAAATGCAAGAAACAATGGCTCCTTATCAGCAGTTGGGCTTTGTTTCTGACATCTTCCGTGGCGCCCCAACTACGCAAATGGCTTTGACCTCTGAAACAAGCCCTAGCGCAGGACCTTTACAGACGGCTGTGGGTCTGGGTGTTGGCGCAGTATCAACGGCTGCCGGTGCAGCCAAAGCAGGATTATTCTAAGGTGGGCGACATGAAAAATAGTATTCAAATGGTTGACGAGGATCAGGTCGAAAATGTTGGCATAATGTCAGGGTTTATGGACGACCTAGAAGGCCTCCTTGAAGAATTGTCTGCCGAAGAAATGGAAGGAATGAAAGAGGGCGACGAGGCCGACATGGCCCGCACTATGGAGCGCTCACCGGACTCTCCTGAGATTTTGATGAATAACCTACGCGGCGACATGCGTTCTATAGACGCTAGACGCGAGGAATTATCGGATCTGGTCGGTTTCCGCGAAGCTGAAGAAACGCCTGAGGGTGTTCTTGCGTTATTACAGCCTATTCTTGGCCAACAAGCTGAGCCTATGATGCCTCCTCAGGGAATGCCCGCTATGATGCCCCCGCAGGGAATGCCTCCACAAGGAATGCCACCTATGCCTCCACAAGGAATGCCACCTATGATGCCTCCTCAGGGAATGCCACCACAACAATTAGCTGCAGGTGGTCCTGTGGGCTACGCCGACGGCGGTTCTACTTTGTCTCAGGAGCAAGCAGACGCGCAAGCAGAGGCACAGGCTATGGCAGGCCTTCTTGGGAGGGAAGCTCAAGCGGCTGCGGAAGCCCGAGCCGCACAGACGCCCGAATATCAGCAAGCACAAGCCATAGCAGATGCACAAGCCCGAGCAGACGCTCAAGCCCAAGCCGCACGAGGAGAGTCTATGCCTCCACAAGGCACTCCAGTTTACGACCCTAATACTGGCGCACTAATTGGCATGTCGTATGCCAATGACAACTTGCCTGCAGGGTTCCCAACTCCGCCTCCAATGGGCGACAGAGAGTCTATGCCTATTTCCCCTGATGACGCTGCGATACGTGACCTTTTGCTGCAGCAAGGCCAACAGGTTGCGCCACCAGTGGCAGGCCCGGCAGCAAGAGGAATTGGTTCTCTTGCACCACCAGTGGACCCTGTTGGTGAGATTAATGACGGCTCTATAATGCAAAGAATGCAGGAAGAGCAGCAGCGCCGTATGATGGAAGAGCAGCAGCGTCGTATGATGGAAGAGCAGCAGCGTCGTATGATGGAAGAGCAGCAGCGTCGTATGATGGAAGAGCAGCAGCGCCGTATTATGGAAGAGCGTCCGCGCACTGGGGGCATAGGGACACCTATGCCTCCTTATGATCCGCGCACTGGAGGCATAGGGACACCTATTGATGGCCTGCCTCAACTGCCCCCTACTGATATCGGGTATGACCCTAGACCTAGGCGGCGCTCGGATATGCCTCCAATGATGCCTCCAATGGATGATAGGATGCCTCCAATGATGCCTGTAGGAACGCCCGTGGACCAACGGCCTATGTTCATGCCTCAAGGCATGCAGCAGGGTATGCCGCCTCCCGATTCGGGGGTGGGGGCATTGTTTGCCCCCACAAATGCGCCGATGTTCATGGCTGACGGAGGCATGGTCCAACATTTTCAAGACGGTAGCGACGCGGCGGGCGTTACCCCTTCTGGAACTTACTCGCCTGAGATAATTGCCGAAGCCCTTAGGCGTATGGGGGGTTCTTCCGTGCCCACGATCCAAGAGGGAGTGGAACGCAATTTACCTATGTACCAAGAGCTATTAGGCTCTGACCCAAGCAACACGCAGGCTCAAATGCTGTTTGACATTGGTCAGGCGGCGCTCGGCTATGCCGGTAATGTCGGTCCTGACGGGCAACCCCTTCGTGGTTCTGCTGCGGCAAGACTGGCAGGCGCTACGCGAGAATTACCCGGCCGTATCGGCGCACGTGCAGCAGCAATGGACCAAGAGAAGCAGGGCATAAGATTAGCGGCTCTGCAGGCTTCTCAGGCTGAACGAGCCGCTGCACTACAGGCTCAAGGGGAGCGGTTTGTTACGCTGACTCCTGAAGAGATAGAGGCTGAAGGTCTAGACCCCGTTTATACGTGGCAGCGCAGTCCCCTAACAGGGGAACTCAAGACCCTTGGCTCACGGCCCAGAGTCCCTGACAACGTGACGGTGACCTCCGGTGAGACCTACGCTGAAAGCGTGGCAAAGCTCAGCGCCACAGGTGACGGGGAGTTAGTCCAAAACGCAGGTGCCGCAACTAACAACATTGCAAAGCTAGACGAAGCCCTTAGGGTTATTGACAGCGGCGATGTAAACCTTGGAATTGGCTCTGAAATAGCGACTAACTTTGATAGGGTTAAGGCCCAGTTCTTAGGGGATTCTGAGGCTCAAAGAAGGGCGTCAACGGATCAATACTTAGATGCGTTGCTAGGATCGGACGTGTTTACTGCAATAAGCAGTTTAGGTATTGGAGCCAGAGGCTTGGATACTCCTGCAGAAAGAGAATTCTTGAGGCAGGTTCTAACAGGCACAAGAGCGCTTGATCAAAGCGCGTTAAGACGTATTACCGAATTAAGGCGTCAACGTGAAGTTAATATTATTAAAGAGTATAACAACCGAGTTGAGTTAGGCGAGCTAGATGCCTTCTTTGATGCGTCTAACAAGGTAAAACGCACGTTTGAAATTCCGTCTTTGCCTTCTTTTTCTCCCAAGCCCCGAGGAGAAGAGACCGCTGAAGAAGCTTTAGCAAGAAGGCGTAGAGAAGCCCTAGAAGGAGCGGGATAATGGCTGAGCCAAACAGCACCGAGGGTACTGGTGTCGATTTTGACATGTCGTCTTTGTCCGATGCTGACCAACAAGCCTATGCCGTCCGTGACTGGGACGGTATGTCGATGCGTGGTCTGGAAATCGTTAATAACGACCGACCGCCGGGTATTACAGACAGGATAGTCGATAACGCCGGTAAAGCCGTTGGAGTAGTCACCGAATTCGGCCGTGATATCTATGACTGGACTCGAGGAGCTAAGGTTAGCTACCCAAACCTGCCTATTTTAGGTCAAGGCATAGGCGTAAATACGCTTAACCTACCTCCTGAAAAAGCCGCCCGTCTCATGACCCTTGTCGGAACTACTCTTGATCCTGACCGCCTCGCTGAAGGCATAATAGATATCATTCCAAACGCCACTACATCAAAAGATGAGTTCGGCAATGTAATCGCTAATGTCCCTGTAAAAAATGATAAAGGCGAAATGCTCGGGTATAAAAACTTCTACCCCAACCCCAGAGGCCTAGATATACCTACCGCAACTCAATTAGCGGGAGCCACTGCGGCGTTGCCTGTGGTTGAGACAGCAATTACAGCACTAGGGGTCCCTAATGTACTAGGCGCTCCGGTTATAGCTTCTGCAGGAGTAGAGGCCGCCGGAACAGAGGTAGCCTCGGCGCTTTCGGCGGGAGACGATGTCTCCCTACGTCCAATGGTTGAGGGCACTGGCTTTGGCGCCGCATTCTACGGACTAGGCCGCTTGTTCATAGGTCTAGGCGGGAAAATAGGGGACATGTTCCGCAAGTCCCCCGCTACCGTGGTGGATAAAAACGCCAAGCTTCAGCCTGAAGCCATTAAATACCTCAAAAGCGTAGGCATTGACCCTGACGAAGTGCAGGTGTCTGTTTACGCTGACCTCGAAAGGGCATTGCGCGAAGGCGCTATTCCACAAGAGGCGTTGGCCAAGATGACAGCGCAGGGACTGCCTGTTCCTGTACCGTTGACCACGGGTCAGATTACGGGTGACGCTGAGCAGCAGTTATTCGAAGATTTAGCTGCTAAGGGCGTTTATGGTGAAAAAGCCAAAGAGATAATCCGAGCGCAATTTGATGCTCAACAGGCGGCGATTAAGTCAAACATTGAAGAAACGCAGAGAATCATTGCTCGTGGCGGCCCTAATGTTGCCCGCACAGAAGGAGGCCAAGCGGCACAAGAAGCCTTGGTTAACATGCGTGCAGCGGCTAAAGACAACGCGGATTTGATGTATCAAGAAGCGCGTAGTGCCGGAGTGGCTTACCTTGATCCGTTAACAGCGTCAAATTTCGGTGAAGAGATATTAGAGAATCTAAGCAAAGACTTTAACCGAAGGTCAGCCCCTGACACGTTGAGCATGATTGACGAGCTAGACGAGGCGCTTAATTTAGGCGTATCGCTCGACGAGATACAGGCAATTAGAACCCAACTGACTAATCAAGCTCGGAATGTAGGTTCTGAAGGCGCCGCAGCGTCAAAAGCAGTTAAGATGCTCGACCAAAAGCTCTATGATATGGCAGAGCAGAACCTGTTCTACGGCAACAATGAAGCCGTAGGAATGTGGGCCAATGCAATAAAGAATTATCGCCAGTACAAAAACACTTGGGACAGTAAGGGCGGCATTTTAAACAAGCTCACTAAACAGGATGTAATGGACGGGCCAGTAGTGTTAGGCGTGGCCCCTGAAGCGGCAGCTAAAGCTATATTGGGCTCTTCTTTCAGCGGCCTGATTAGTAAGCCAGAGACTATTCGCACGCTTAGAACTTTGAAGGAGCAGCTTCCTGAAGTAGAGTGGAACATGCTCCGTCAAGAGGCGTTTATGCAAATATCTGACGGCATTGTCTCTAATGCCACAGGTAGAGCATCTAACGCATTCTCCAGAGAGTGGAGAAATGCACGCCAAAGAAACCCAATGCTGCTGACTACTTTATTCACGCCGGATGAAATGGTGATAATGAACAACCTAGCTGACACGACGGCTAGGGTTGTTCGAACAGAAAAGAACACTTCTAACAGCGGCGCGGCAATAGGCAGTTTGCTTGGCAGGCTTTTCAGAGGAATGGGGAACACCAATGTCGGCAACGCAGCGGCCGAGTGGTTCCTTGTAAACGGAGCTGTTCGATCCTACGGCGTATCTAGGGTAATGAACGCGGTAGAGGGTGTCGTTGGACAAAGAGGAAATACGCTCAACAACTTAATCCTTGGTGGCGGCACTGGTTTTGGTGCTACGCCTGAAACAGAAGACCCAATCGAAGAACCTGCCGCGCCACCTCAAGCTCGAGTCATGCCTAGCGCACCGCAAACACGTGGCGTGCCGGGCCTTGGCGGAGGGCAACCGGCTCCCGCTGCACCTGCCGTGGCCCAAGGACCAACGGACATGGGCAGCAGGGAAATGCTAGATCAACTATTCCCCTTTGGCTAATGATAGGCATAAAAAAGGCCCCTAGTTAGGGGCCTTTCCTTTATGGGCAGACTACAGAATACGTGCCATCTTCGTTGTGATCTATAACCCCGCAAGTTAAATAACCAAAATCATAGCCTAGTGCTTCAACCTCGATCATTTCTTCACGCGCTACTTTCGAGGCATCTTTAGCCTCTTCCAAAGTCTCGTAATATCTCCAACTTACTTTGCACCCGTGTCTGCGCCGTAATGGTTTCGGATAATCCATTTTCTTTCTCCTGTATTGGTTTTTAAAGAACTGCCATCTCTCAGATGACAAAGTCATTATACCACATCTTACTACTTAATGCAACTACCTATTTTTCACTACTGTTATGAAACTCGTCAACTCGACGCATCCACATGTCTTTATACCCCTGAAACTCGCGGCCTGCGGTGGAAAACTCCGCAGTGCTGCCGTCTGATCGAACCGCCATCAACACAACTGCATTGTCGATTTTAGTGCCGTGCATTTCATCGTGCGCTAAAGCGTAGGCGGCAAGCTGACAAAAATAATCCTCGATCCACTGGCGCTTCTTTGGCTTGTTGCTTTGCTTGAAGTCGATAATAGCAGGCTTGTCTCGATAGACTCCAACAAGGTCAGTCGTACCCGCATACTTCTCAGGATAAAACAGCGACACCTCACTGCCCCAGATTTCATTGACGTTGTGGAAATAGGTGTTGATGATTTTGTAGCCAAGCTCATAGCCCTTGCACATTTCCCAGTTCGTCGGACGGGGCAGGTCTCGATACGCGACCATTCGTTCTATGACCTCGTGCAGATAGGTGCCGACCAATGCCGCCTCGTTCTTAATACGATCCGCTTCTACTTCACCTACGCGCGCGACCCACGCATCAAGGCCCCCTTTGTCGGCCTTAGTGGCGGACAGGATAGTCGTCACGCTTGGCAGCTTCTGCTCGCCGTAGATATACCGGCGGCCCTCGGGCAGGTCTTGGCGTTGCAGTGAGATATACTTAAATTTCTTTCGCAGTGGGATTAAATCAACCAATCTTTTAGCTCCTCGCCAAGCACTTCGTTGGCTATGTCAATTTTGGAACGCAGGGCTTTGACTATTTTCTCGTCGACCGTGCCCGGCACCATCAAGTCCACGTAGGTGACCGACTTAGTCTGTCCGATTCGATGCGCGCGGTCCTCGCTCTGCAAACGTACCTCGAGGTCAAAGTTGTTACTAAAATACACAACTGTGCTCGCTGCTGTGAGCGTAAGTCCATACCCACCAGTGCGCGGGTTGCCTACAAAGAACCTCAGCTCGCTGTCGGGGTCTTGGAATTCACGGACCACGCGCCTGCGCTCCTCGTCATCGGTGTCACCGTAGTAAGTGCCGACGGCATTCATGCCGTATTCTTTTGATAGGGCAAGCTTGATGGCTTCGATATCATGGCGGTAGTTCGCCCAAATGATAACCTTGTCAGACGTTTCTTCGATCACGGACATCATCTCGGCGACTCTGTTCGTTGGGATGTTAATCTCTGTCCCATCGTCGAGCTTGCTGTGGCCGCAGGTTATCTGGTGCAGGCGCATGAGCTGTGTCAGGGCATTTACCGTGGTCGTCATACCTTGGTCAAAGAGGGCCAAGGCAAGCGTGGACATTTCGTTGTAGGCCTTGAGCTGCTCTTTGGTCAACTCAACCTCACGCTTGATAAATACTTTCGGAGGTAAATCTAAACATTCTTCTTTGGTGATGCGATAGGCAAATTTATCAAGCTTTTCTTTAAGCTCGTCAAGCTTGCGATAGCCCACTATCTTCTTAAAGCTGTGGCTGCCCATATGCTTCTCGACGAGAATCGCGTAGCGTGCTCGAAAAGAATAGAAGCTCGGCGCGTCAAGGCATTCCTCTGACAAGAAGGCACACTGCTGATACAGGTCCATCGGGCTGCGCGTCACAGGTGAACCCGTCATGATCCGTCGGTAGATTGCTTGCTGTCCCACCTTAAGCACGTTCTTTGCACGCTTGGCCGTCGGCGTTTTGATCGTCGTGCTCTCGTCGATGGACATAAAACACTTGGTATACATTGCAAAACGCTTTGCATATTCAAAGCCCTTTGTCGTAGACAAGGCCTCCACGTTCATGACGAGAATCTTTAAATCCTCAGTGACTTCCCAAAGGTTTTCGAGTTCTTCCCTTTCGGCTTTACGTGGATTTGGGGTCCACAGGGCTGTGCGATGAACCACATGATCAGGCAAATGCTTGGGCAGTTCTTCATCCACCCAGTTCCTGTACACGCCCTTAGGGGCTATGATCAGAGCTGCGTTTATCTTACCCACGTCATAAAGCATAGCCAGATTGTTGATGACCATGAATGATTTGCCAGTGCCCATGTCAGCAAAAAGCGCTGCTACAGGTCTTTTCCAGAACTGTTCCAGATATTTTTTTTGATGCTCAAACGGTTGATTTTTAAACCGATAGCGATCAATCCACAAGTTTTCCACAGGTATTCTCCTTTCTAGGTTTGCTTTTCGGTTGACACCGATAGGCACACGCAGTGTATCATAGCGACTCGCATTTGCGAAACAACCAGAAAGGAGAATGAAAAGTGGCAAAAGTTTTTGTTGTTTCTGAGACCCAGAAACATAATATTATTCCTGCAGCAGATTTCGGTGACATAGAAATTGTGCTGCCGCCAAACCAAGCGCAGGTTATTTTCTCGTCCGGTCCGACAGTGCAACGAGTCAAGCGGGCGCTAGAAGATTTCTGCGACGACGACTACCTCTTGTTTATTGGTGACCCCACCGCCATTAGTATTTTAGCTGCAGTTGCTGCCGCTAAGAACTCTGGCCGGTACAAGGCGCTGAAGTGGGACAAGCAGGAACGTCGCTACTTACCTATCCAGATCGACTTATTTCCACACAGGAGAGATAACGACGATGATTGATTTTGAAAAAGATGCAGACGCGCTGAAGCTGCAGGACGACGATATCGAAGGTATCGCAGGATTAGCAAAAAGAGCTAAAGAATTAGAGAAAGAGGTCGACGACCTTGAAGTGGTCATGAAAGAGAGAAAGGACCAACTTCGTAAATTAACTGAGCAGTCCATTCCAGAAGCCTTAGCCCAAGTTGGCATGCAGGGTTTCATTATGGAAGACGGTAGTAGAATCGAGCTGAAGGCATTTTACTCAGCTAGTATCTCTGCTGCTCGCAAGGCCGAGGCGTTTCAGTGGCTGCGCGATCATGGGATGGACGACATCATTAAGAACACTGTCTCGATCCGATTTGGACGAGGCGAAGACGAGCTTTGCAGCCGTCTACTGAATCTACTTGGTCAGCAAGGCTATCCGGCCGAGCAGGCTGAGAAGATAGAACCGATGACCTTGAAGGCATTTGTTCGAGAGCAGACCGAGCGGGGGAATGATTTCCCGAGCGACTTGTTCGGCGCTTACGCAGGCCAAAAAGCAATTATTAAATCTTAAAGACAAAAGGAAAACGAAAAATGGCTAAATCAGTAGCAGTAGCAGGTAACACCGCAGTGGCGGTCGCAATGAACTTTGAAGGTGACGCACAAAGCGGTTTTGAGGAAATGAATCAGGACGACTTTGCATTACCGTTCTTGAGAATCCTGACTAATATGAGTCCAGAGATTGGTGAGGTTGATGGGGCAAGCCCCGGCATGCTTTACAACTCGGTCACCGGCGAACTGTTCGACGGCAAGAAAGGCGTCGAAGTAATTCCCTGCAGTTATGTACGTCAGTACATTGAGTGGGCACCGCGTGGATCAGGAAGTGGCGGTCCTCTAAACATCTATCCTGCAACGAGCGACATCTTAAGCCGCACGCACAGGGAGCCGGGCGATAACCGTGACTATCTCGATAACGGTAATTATATCGAAAACACAGCTAACCATTACGTGCAAGTGCTCGACGAGAATGGTGTCGCCAGTCCTGCCCTCATTGTCATGAAATCCACGCAGCTTAAGATGAGCCGCAAGTGGAACAGCATGATGATGTCAGTAAAACTGCAGGGCAAAAACGGCCTGTTCACGCCTCCGATGTACTCTCAAGTCTATCGACTCACCGTCGTCAGCCAAGAGAATGCCAAGGGCAAGTGGCATGGTTGGAATTGCGAGCGAATTGGTGACGTTCAAGACGCCAATGCGTATACACAGGCAAAGACTTTTGCCGAAAGTATTAGCTCGGGAGACGTAAAAGCTAAGCATCAGGATGAAAATAAGCCTGACGCAACAGGCGGGGAGTCACACAGCCACTTTTAAGTCTTTTGCCGGAGGGGCAACCCTCCGGCCTTTACCCGAGAAAGAAGAATGGAAAAGCTAGAAAAATTTATGGCCATCTTCGAGGGCCTAGACTGTGCCTACGGTACTTATCGTGTTTCAGGCGAGCCGAATGCAAAAGGCAAGAGCACTGGTCAGGCGCTCGTGGTACGCAAAGCGCCGACCAAGGACCTGTGGCAGCGCCACTTTGACGGCATAGACCCGTCACTAGGAATCATCCCAATACGCGCCGACAATAGCTGTACGTGGGGCGCGATAGACATCGACCAGTACCCGCTAGACCTGCAGGCGCTGATCGAAAAGATTAAGAAGCTTGGCCTGCCGCTTGTTACCTTCCGCAGCAAGTCAGGTGGCGCGCACGTATACTGCTTTACGAAGACGCCAGTGCCTGCCGGTGATATGCAAAAGTATCTGACTGCATGCGGTGGCCTGCTCGGTGAGGCGGGGCGCGAGATATTCCCGAAACAATCTGAAATCCTAGTCGAGCGTGGTGACACCGGCAACTACCTTAACCTGCCTTACTTTGGCGGTGAGAAGACCTTGCGCTACGCGCTTAAGGAAGACGGCAACAGCGCGACGCTTGACGAGTTTTTTGCTATCTACGAGGCCAACGTCCAAGACGCTTTGGTCACGCCTAAGCCTCCTGAGAAACCCGATACACCCGTGAAGGATGGGCCGCCATGCCTGCAGGCTCTCTGCTCGCAGGGCTTTCCTGAAGGCTCACGGAATAACGGAATGTTCAGCGTCGGCATCTACCTCAAGAAAGCTTTTCCTACCGGATGGGAAGACAAGCTGATGGAGTACAATCAAAAGTATTTTAATCCGCCCCTTGCTTTGCAGGAAATCTTGCTCATTCAGAAGCAGCTCGAGAAAAAGGAATACCGCTACAAGTGCAAGGATGACCCCATCAAATCATTCTGCAACCCTGCTTTGTGCAGGCAGCGCAAGCACGGAATTGGGGGTGATGGACCTGACAGCCCGCAGCTCACCTCACTAAGCAAGTACGCGAGCGAGCCGCCACTGTGGTTCCTAGACGTGAACGGGAAACGCATAGAGCTTGAGACCGAGAGTCTGTTTAATCAGATGTTTTTTCAGAAGGCGTGCATGGAGCGGCTGAACGTACTGCCGCCGACAGTTAAAAAGCCTGACTGGGAGGCCCTTATCAACGAGCTGCTGAGTGAGATGGTCGAGATGCAGGCCATCACCGAGGCGAGCGAAGACACCACAATCACCGGCCGGTTCGCTGATTTGGTTGAAGAGTTTACGACTCACCTGCAGCAGGCTATGGACCGCGACGAGATTCTCATGGGCCGAGTGTGGACTGATGAAGCAAACGGTGTTTCTTATCTACGGATCAAGGACCTCGAAGCGCATTTGAAGCGCAACAACTTCGGCGCGCTGTCGGCGCCTAAAATGGCGCAGCGGTTACGCGAGTTGGGTGGCGAGCCTAGCAGCATAAACCTTAAAGGCCGCACGGCTCGGGTATGGAAGCTGCCTGTGTTTGATAAGCAGGACTCACCTTTCGATACGCCGACGAGCGACGATTCGGTGCCGTTCTAATGATCACTAAGGTGTTCGGCCCGCCCGGCTCGGGCAAGACCACGTTCCTTCTCAATGTCGTTGAGAAGGAGCTTGCCGACAATACGCTATCAAGTCAGATAGGTTACTTCTCGTTTACTCGCAAAGCTGCAGGTGAAGCTCGAGACCGAGCGATCCAGAAATTCCCTAGCCTGAACGCCGAGACTGATTTCCCGTGGTTCCGCACGCTACATAGCCTTGCCTATCATTGCCTAGGAGCAGGGGCCAAGGACCTGATGTCTGCCGAGGACTACGCGACTTTCGCCAAGGAAACCGGACTTGAGGTATCAACCTCGCTAGAGGGCGACGAGTACATCGTGCGCGCGGACAACGCGATCCTGAACGAGATAAACATCGCACGCATTCGAGGCATAGACCTGCGGACACATTACAACCGCAGCAATATGGACATCGAATGGTTCTATTTTGAATTCGTCGAGCGCGCCTACCGCAAGTTTAAAGCGGCGCATATGCTGATGGATTTTACGGACCTGCTCGAGAGACTAATAGAGCAGGACGAACGCCTGCCCTCACTCGAGGTACTGATTGTCGACGAGGCACAGGACCTGTCACGCCTGCAGTGGAAACTGGTTATGGCATTAGCGGAGAAGGCGGACCGCACGTTCGTCGCAGGAGATGATGACCAAGCGGTATACACGTGGTCCGGTGCTGACGTAGAAAGCTTTCTGTCATGTGAAGGTGAGGTAAAGATTCTCGAGCAGTCCTATCGCGTACCGGCTAAAGTCCACTTCCTCGCAAACTCTATCGTGAAGCGAATCCAGAACCGGCAGGAGAAAATCTGGGCGCCACGACAAGAGCAGGGCGAGATAAATTATTACAACCAATTCGAGCAGGTGGATATTAGCGAGGGCGAGTGGCTGATTATGGCGTCCACGAATTACATGCTCAACGACCTCCATACTTGGATAAAGAACCAAGGCCTGCTCTTCGAGCGCCAAGGACAACGGAGCATCGCCGATTCGGTGGTGACCTCGGTTGTTGGTTGGGAGAGGTTACGCAGGGGCCAGTCAATTGGCTACGACGTGTTGCGGCAAGTCTATAAGCACCTGCCTGCTTCCTCTATTAAGCGCGGGTTTAAGTCACTAAGGCATGCGGACCCAGAGGGCCTGTACGACATGGCCGAACTCAAGGCAAATCAGGGCCTACTCACCGACGCAATTTGGCACGAAGCGCTGACCAAGATAGGCGAAGACAAGCGCGACTATCTAATTGCGGTGCTGCGGCGCGGTGCGAAGTTAGGTGTGAAGCCTGCTATACAACTGTCCACGATTCACGGAGCCAAGGGCGGAGAGGCGGACAATGTTTTATTGCTCACGGACCTTTCGCCAAAGTTTGCAAAAGATTATGCGAAGAACGCCGATGATATAAATCGACTCCTGTACGTCGGCGTCACGCGCACGAGGCAGTCACTGCACATCGTGCTACCTAAGAATGAAGAAAGAGGATTTAGATTTTGAATAGGACTGGATCATTATTTCCACAGAGCAGTGAGTGGCTACCGCCGCAGAATTTCCCTGACCTGTCGGAGGCAAAAGAGATTGCAATCGACCTTGAGACCTGCGACCCGAACCTAGAAAAGTTTGGGCCGGGTTGGCCGCGCAAAGACGGGTTCATTGTCGGCTACGCCGTAGCCGTTGACGGGTGGTGCGGTTACTATCCCATCGCGCACGGTGGTGGCGGTAACCTAGATAAAAGAATGGTCGAGGCGTGGATCACGGACATTCTAAAACTGCCCTGCCCTAAGGTTATGCACAATGCTGCCTACGACTTGGGTTGGCTGCTTGCGTCAGGGTTCGAGGTCCAAGGCACAATTATCGACACGATGATTGCTGCAGGGCTAGTCGACGAGAACCGTTACAGTTACGCGCTCAACTCTTTAGGCTTCGACATGCTGAAGGAAGTTAAGAGCGAGGTGGCGTTGAAGCAGGCGGCGGCAGACTTTGGCGTTCATCCGAAGAAAGAACTGTGGAAGCTTCCCGCTAATTTTGTCGGCAGCTACGGCGAGCAGGATGCGGCACTGACTCTAAAGCTTTGGCATCACCTCGAGACCCTGCTGAGGCAGGAAGAGGTTGAGTCTATTTTCAAGCTTGAGACAGAGATACTGCCGGTGCTTGTCGGCATGACACTTAAGGGCGTTCGCTTTGATAGGGAAAAAGCAATAGCGCTTACCGAAGAGCTTAAGCAGAAAGAAAAGAAGATGATGGCTTTTATCCGCAAGGAGGCAGGCGTACCTGTCGACATGTGGGCAGCGGCAAGCATTGCTAAGGCGTTTGATAAGTTAAATGTCGCCTATCCGAAGACCGACAAGGGCGCGCCAAGTTTCACCAAGTCATTCCTTGAGGGGTGCGAGCACCCAATTGCCAAGGCCATTGTTGAGGTGCGCGAGATAAATAAAACGCACAACACTTTCCTACAGCCGTATCTAGACGCCAGTGAGGCGACCGGGCGAATCCATTCGCACATTAACCAGTTGCGCGGTGAGGGCGGCGGCACGGTTACCGGACGACTGTCAATGAACCAACCGAACCTGCAGCAGGTGCCTGCACGCCATCCGATAATCGGTCCGATGGTCCGCAGTTTATTCTTGCCTGAGGAGGGTGAACTCTGGGCGGCAAACGATTTCTCGAGTCAGGAGCCGAGGCTACTGGTGCATTATGCAAGCTTGTTGAAGTTGGATGGCGCCGAGAAAATGGCAGACGCATATCAAGAGGACCCCGATACCGATTTTCACCAGATGGTTGCGGACCTCGCAGGCATTAGCCGCAAACAGGCAAAGACAATTGGACTCGGTTTGATCTACGGCATGGGCGTTAAGAAGCTCGCGCTAGAGCTTGACATGCACGACGACGAAGCTAAGGAGTTAATCCAGACATTCCACGCGAAGGTCCCGTTCTTGAAATCCACAATTGGTGCGGTGCAGAAGCGCATCGAATACCCTGCTTCCGGCGGATCAATTCGCACACTGCTAGGTCGCAAGTGTAGGTTCCCATTGTGGGAGCCGCAGCAGTGGGGCATCAACAAAGCGCTGCCCTACGAAGAAGCTGCCGCTAAGTACGGCACGCGCATCCGCCGAGCGATGACGTACAAGGGCACCAACAAATTGATTCAGGGTTCGGCTGCGGATCAGTGCAAGAGCGCTATGCTTGCCCTGCACAAGGCAGGCTTCAACATTATGCTGCAGGTGCATGACGAGATAGCCCTGTCGGTAAAGAGCCGTGAAGAGGCGGAGGAGGCCGCTAGAATCATGCGCGAAGCGGTGGAGCTTGCCGTGCCAAGCAAGGTAGATGTTGAGCTAGGGCCAAGTTGGGGTGAATCAAAGTAGCCACGTATATTAGAATACTGTAAGCTTAATATACCGAAACAGAAAGGAGAAAATTATGCCAACAGGCGTGTATGTCCGGCGCAAATTGAAGCGCAAAAAGAAGAGACCGAAGGGCTACGTGGCTCCTCCCTCGCCGTCTAAGCGAGAAACGCCGTGGGCTAACCTGTGCGTCCGGTCTGAGAATTACGCGATGCTGCGTGAGCTTGGGGAGTATTACGAGGCGCCGCTGAGCAAGATCGCAGGATCGTTGATCACGCGCCATTTTATTGAGCTTTTGCGGCAGAGTGACCCAGAAAAAGCCGACGCGCTAGAGGAGGAATACAAAAATGAAAAATACGCTAGTCAGCTCATTGAACTTGCCCGTTGAGGTTGTCTACGAGATTCTGCCTGCAGAGTTCGGCTTGCCTGAACAGGTTGACATCGTGGCAGTGAATATCAAAGTGAGAGGGCCAACCGGCCGCAAACGAAAGGTCGACGTGCTATCCATGCTCGACGAGGCGGAGGTATTCAGACTTGAAGACGAAACCGATCCAACAGGAGAATGAAATGTCCGTTTATAAAATAGGGCCGAACTGGTACAAATCGATGGTCACCATTGGCACGACCAAGCACACGTTCTTCGGCTACAGCCGAGAGGAAGTTGCGGGCCGAGCTAAGCAGGAGATTGCAAAGAAGGAGACGCGCGATGTCTGATTTCGTACTGCAATTTGACTACAGGGTAGCAGGCATTCCTTGCCAGATCGGAGTACTAAACTATGACTACACGCCTCCGGTCTCTCTAGACCCGCGCCAGTGTCACAGTGATCTTGAGTACTACGGGTATTCGGAAGTCGATTACGTCGTCCTAGACCGCCGTGGAAGGCCTGCTGAGTGGCTGCAAAAGAAGGTGATTGACGACGGGGATATCATCGAAGAAATTAACGAGAGGATACGTTCATGATTAAAAGAATAAAGGCTCTGTTACTGGGGCAGAAGCCTCTCGATGAGGACCAGATACTGCAGCTTTACATGGACGCAGCGAAGCACATCAAGCCCGCGCCACTGTTCGCCAAGGACTTCGTGCGCCTTGTCGAGGCCAAGCACGGCATTGTGGGCAAGTATAAAGTGGAGCCGGTTAACTATGGAGAGTGAAGACTTAAGCAGTAAGCCCTGCCGATGTGGCGAAACAATGGTGCAGATAATCGGGCACGACGAGAACGCCAAAAAAGAATTGGTCCCCGCGCGCCGAGGTTGGTATTGTTTCAGTTGCCGACACTGGGACACGGCAGTATTGCGGGAGACGGTAGTTGAAGACTATTGAAGAGTTCAGCCAGTTAGTTGTTGCGATGTACGACGAGATGTGGGCCGTCGTCGAAGAGATGGAGGACACTCTCGACATTGGACCTAGCGAGCTGATGTGCGTCTTGACTAATATGCTGTGCGACACGGCTCAGGGATCAGGCATCCGCAAGGAAGTTTTCCTGCAGATGATGGAAATTCACTACGACGTGGATAGAAAAAAAGGCGAAGATTACATAGAAGAAGGGATCACGGTCCACTAACCTGTTGATTTAGTTAATTAAAATAAGTAGTAAAAAGTAGTTGACGGTAGTATTTAATTCGTGAGAAGATTCAGTTGTCGGGTTGGCCGACGCATACAGGAGAAAGACATGACAGACTTCAACAACATCGCAGCAATCAACGCTACTGTACTCAAGAATGGTAAAGCCAAGATGGTAGCAATCATGAATGACGGTTCTGAAGTGATCGTCCGCAAGGTTAGTGCGGCAAAAGCCTACGCTAACATTTACGACCATGAGGTAAATGGCAACGCAGGTGGTTTGGCTTCGTACATTACAATCAACGCCAAGCCCGGCGTTCCAAGCCGAGGGGGGGACAACGCTGCCCCTGTTAAGTCAATCAAAATAACTTACCTCTAAACCCAACCGGCCCCTTCGGGGGCCAACCCCATACAGGAGAAAGACATGAAAGCGACTATAAAGAATCTAAACGCCTACATACAGGCACGCTATTCTGATCTTGGCCTTGAATTTGTTAAAGGGGAAGGCTACTTTTATTTCGTCGGCAACGACGACCTTTACGTCGAGTCGATCATGGTCTACGCGCTCAATCGTTGTGGCCACGCCAAGTGGTGCGAAATGATCGACGGACAAATTTATCAAGCTTTATTAAACAAGTAATTTTAAATACAGGAGAAAGACATGAAAATTGAAACTGAAGTAGGACCCATCGAGATTGACTTTGACCCTAAGAAGTACAAGACCAAGGCAGGTGCTGCCAAGGCCTTCCACAAAGCCTTGTGCAAATTCTGCAAAGAGGTGTACGGGCAAAACCCTGATATAGAAATCTTTATCGATACCCCAGAGGAAAGCCAAGCCCGTGGCTACGGCAAAAATTGGCGGGTATGTTGGGAAGGCGGACCTTACGAGTGGTCCATCGGCGCTTCAATGCAGGTACAGAACTACTTTAAAGGCGGTTGGTACACGGAGCCTTACTACTCATTCGACCTGTGTTTCACTGGGTAGTAAAAAGTAGTTGCGAGTGGTCTCATAATGTGAGACCATCTCTTTGTCGGATTGGCCGACACCATACAGGAGAAAGACATGAAACTGACTAGAGAATTTTTTGTACCCGCTGAGTTCAAGGAAAAGATTGTTAAGTTCGATGGCGCCCTCGAGGTCTACATTGTTGAGAACGGTCCTAGCTACGTGGCCAAGGGCTTCAAAGGCAAAGCTGCCAAGCCTGCTTTCTATTACGATTTCAAGACTGCCGAGCGAATGGCTGAGTATATCGACGGCTTTTTTGCTGACTACGCCGAAATGGTTGAGTACAAGGCTAACGAAAAAGCAAAGGCCAAAGCTAAGAAAGCTGAGGCTGCCAAGAACCTTAAAGTCGGAGACATCTACTACAGCTCTTGGGGCTACGACCAGACTAACATTGACTTTTACAAGATTGTCGATGTTAAGGGCGCTAAAGCTACATTGGTTGAGATTGCTAAGTCATACTTAGACAGCGAGTTTGCTTACGAAGACAAGGTTGTGCCTGCTCCTAACGTCATTGTAGGTAAGCCCATGAACAAGATCGTTGACCAGTTCGGCAACTTCAACATTGCAAGCTACGCCGGTGCCTATAAATGGAACGGTGAGCCTAAATCTCAAACTGCTTCGGGGTACGGACACTAATGAAAAACAAAAAAGAAACAGTTGAAGCGTACATGGCGTGCCACAAGGAAGGTGTGTGGTACGTCGATCCGATGCCCCACTATGAGACGGTTTTTGCAAACATGGTTGGTGGTGTGTACGGCGAATGCCGACCCGCCTTCGAGGATGGCAAATTCGGCCTTTATGAGATAGAGATAAGCGGTTCGGAAACCGAATCGGGCAATCCCACTCTTTTTCTTTTTAGAGATTACGACTGGGTGAACGAAAAGGAGGCAGCGTAATGAAAACAATAAAGGTTAATTTTGAGGTAATACCATGAGACATTTACTAGCAGTGGCCGCGCTCGTCGCGGCCCTCGGCGTTGCCGGTAACTTTGATTTTGAAGAAGCACAACAGCAGCAGGATCGCTACTGTGAGTTCGTGGCCGACGGAACATGGCCCGCGTACAACCCTGATATCAACTGCGAGGAAATAAAATGAAAGCGCTACTGTTAGCAGCATCCTTAGTTCTTGCCCCATGCGCCACGGCTCAAATCACGTTCACCACTATCGGTGACATCACTTTCGGGAGCGACGGCTCAACGGCCACCACCATCGGTGGTACGACATTCGTCACGGGTGGTAGCCCTGTAGTGCAGCACTCTCTTGGCTCGACTCTATCCGCACAGAACTCGACAACCTCGAGCACCGCTCAAAAGATTGGCAACATTACCTACGTCACGGACAGCGAGGGTAAGTCTACAACTTTCCAGAAGATTGGGAATTTTACGTTTGGCTCCGACGGCTCGACCGTGCAGAAAATCGGCAATACTTATTTTGTAACTGAGGGAAATAAAAAATGAAAATTGAAACAGACGTTCCATTGCCTGATTCTAGTCGGGCACGCAAGTACCCCTTCCTCGAAATGGAGGTAGGCCAGTCAGTCCTTTTTGAGGATGAAGAAGTAAACGGCCGCGCTTACCGCGCAGCGATGTCAACTGGTAGGCGCCACAACCAAAAGTATGTTGCCCGCCGCGAAGATAATGGTATAAGAATTTGGAGAGCAGAATGACTAGCGCCGAACACGATAAAGAAATGGTACAGGAAGCTGTTAATCATTTTGAACTTATGCAGCTCGCCGATAAACTTAAACTGTTGCAGGCGATGAAGGATGTAATCCATAACCCCGACAAGGCGCTTAGCTCGTTCGTAGCAATAGCGCACGAAGCTCGAGTGTCCGGCTATAACTTTGGACGCCCCGAGGTCCATAAAATTAAAAGTAAGTAAAATGGCAAAAGTTATGACTGATAAACAAAAGCAGCAGGAAAAGCTTGCCGAAGACATACGCCAGTACTTTAAGAAGGGCGGGCAAGTTACCAAGTTCGCACGCGGTGAATCGGCACGGGATAAGAAAGGTCAAGTGCCGATGTCACCGTTTGATGTTGGCAGGTTGCGAGGTCCCTCGCTCACATTCACTAAGGAAAAGAATAATGAGTAAAGGCAGCAGAAGGCGCCCCGTGTTTGTCCCTGATAAAAAGTTCGGGGAAGCTTGGGATTTAATTTTTGGAACGAAGGATAAAGAACATGAGCAAAACAATCAGAGTGTCAGTGAGCGGCGTCGACGCGAAAGCGACGACGGACCAAGCGACAAGGACCAAGGAACCGACGGGGCCAGTGCCCTTCAGTTACCCGTGTAAGATTGTGAGGGTTATAGATGGTGACAGTATCGTGGTTGACATTGACCTTGGTTTTAGCCACTGGATTCATGGTGAGTCTATCCGTCTTTATGGTGTGGATTGCCCCGAGTGTCGTAGCCGAAATAAAGAAGAAAAAGCTGCCGGATTCTTGGCAAAAGAATTTGTCGAAGACACGCTCCACGTCGGAGGAACCTACATGCTCCAAACAAAACAAAAAGGAAAGTTTGGCAGATTCTTGGGAGTGATTTTTATTCAGGGCAGCGCTTCAATAAACGCTGCGCTTATCAGTGAGAACTTGGCGGTCCCGTACACAGGCCAAAGCAAAAAAGAAATCCAAGCAGAGCACGAGGCTAACTATAAAATACTCAAGGACAAGTGGCTCATATGAAAGCGTGGCCGTGGGAAGTAGTACAGGAAGCCTTCCGACTTCGTGACGAGGGCGTTCCAAAAAAATTAATCAGCCGCAAGCTCGGGCCGTCAACACACACATTGAACGACTGGTTTAATAGACCGGGTTATCTGGAGAAAATAAATGGACGAAGAAAAAGCAATCCTAGCGTTAGTCTCGACGGTAATGATGCACGCGCTGATCGGCAAATCGAAGCACGCAACTACTGATCAACTGGTGGTCGAAGCGGTGATGGTTGCTCAGCAACTTATCGACGAAGTTCACGACACTGTGGATGAGCGCTGATGTTTACCTCAGCCCTAGCCTGCCTAGCACTGACCATTTACCACGAAGCACGCAACCAAGACCTGCAGGGGCAGGTCGCCGTCGCACAGGTCGTCCTCGAGCGCAAATACGACTCACGTTTCCCTGATACCGTCTGCGGCGTCGTCACCGACGGCGGCGAGGTCCGCAACCGCTGCGCCTTCTCGTTCTACTGCGACGGCCAGTCCGATAAACCTCAAGACGAGCGCGCCTACACTGTAGCGCGGTGGATCGCCTCAGGCGTCCTCAGCGGCGTTGTGAAGGACGTTACGGGTTACGCGACCCATTATCATGCCTACTACGTCCGGCCCGACTGGGCGCTTACAATGCGTCCTACGGCCGTTATCGGCGATCATATATTCTACCGAGAGGGTGCAGGCGCCGAGGACCACGGGCCTTATGTCGGGTGGGAAAAATGAATAAACCAATTCAAGAAGAGTTCTGGTTTGATATGCCGGAATTTGTGCAAGAAAAGCAGGCCCCGTACCTCGAGCTTAAGGTACGGTTTGCAGACCAAGAAGCTCTCGAGGAGTTTTCCAAATTGATCGGCCAAAAGCTCACGGTTAAGACCAAGTCTATCTGGCACCCAGAGCTTGTTAGAGGGCTTAACGGAGGCAAGAGGTATGTTGAGTAACCGTTACCCCGTTTACGTCGTCAGCAAGGGCAGGGCGCATTCTAGGCAGACTGTCAAAGCTCTTGAGCGGATGTCTGTAGAATACAGCGTGGTTGTCGAACAGGCTGAGCTTGAGGAGTACGCTCAGCACATTGATCGGCGCAGGCTGTTGGTGCTGCCGGAGCGATACAGGGCGGAGTATGAGCTGTGTGACGAGCTTGGCTTTACGAGGTCCACGGGCCCCGGCCCTGCCAGAAACTTTGTATGGGACCACGCTACCGCTCTAGGCGTTAAACGCCACTGGGTCATGGATGACAACCTCGACGATTTTCATCGCTTAAATCGCAACATGAAGGTCCCAGTGCGGTCCCCTGCTACCCTTCGAGCGTCAGAGGATTTTGTCGACAGATTCGCCAACGTGCCAGTGGCCGGTATGAATTACTATTCGTTCTGCAAGAGCACTGACGGCGTGCCGCCGTTCGTGGCCAACACTCGAATCTATTCCTGCCTGCTGATTGAGAATGCTGCACCGTACAGGTGGCGAGGACGGTACAACGAGGATACCGATCTCAGCCTGAGAGTTCTCAAGGATGGCCTGTGTACGATCCAGTTCAATGCTTTCCTGTGTGGCAAGACAACCACGCAACGGATGAAGGGAGGCAACACAAAAGAATTCTACGCAGGTGAAGGCACCTTGCCTAAATCTCAGATGATCGTGGACCTGCACCCTGACGTATCCAAGGTTGTTTGGCGCTTCAACCGATGGCACCACCACGTCGACTACCGGCCATTTAAAAACAATAAGCTTATCTACCGAGACGACTATCAGAAGGTGGACCGAAATAACGAGTACGGCATGCGCCTTGTTGATTACGGGATGAAAGCGCCAAAAGACTCCGGACGGCAGTAGCGCAGAAAAGTGCATATAATTTTGTCCGGAGGCGTAAAAAAGTGCAGATGTTTTTGTACTTAGCCTCTAAGTCCTTGAATTGATTAGAATATAAATAAGTAAAATAAAGTGGTCGAAAGTATTGTTTTCTAGGATTAGATCGACTAAGCTGCAGTTGTTGTCAGGGAATGGCCCTGACCGGATACAGGAGACAGACATGCTAAACATCATCGCCAACGCTGAGTACCGTCACGGTGCAGAGAACTCAACTCCTAAGTCTTACCAGAAGAAAGCACAGAAGCTCTTCGCTGAGCTTGGCGAGAATGTCCAAATCGTCAAAATCCAGTGCAACTACAGCAGCAGCAAGTATCACCTGTTCGCCTTCGGTGAGGACGTGAGCAACCCCCTCTACCGACAGCAGGGCCGAATCGAGATCAGCGAGAAACAGCGCGCTCTCCACGGACCTGACTACAGGGACGGTGCCGATCACTTCTACGCCGTTTGGTCAGACTGGCAAGACGGCACTGGCTACACTGAGTACCAAGCTCAGGCCAAGGCGGCCATCGAGAAGCACCGTAAAACTCAAGAGGCCAAGGCAGCTAAAGCCGAGCCAGTGGAGCAGGTGCAGTTCTGGGCCAACCAAGCTTGGAGAGATGGGATCGTCTTAGCGACTATCGAGGACCGCGCCCTGATCGCCTACCGTATGCCTGCCGGTGCTGTCTACATGGTCATAGTGGCTCACGACCCAGACACAGGGGCCGCTAAGCGCCAGTGGGAGTGCGGCAGCAGCTACGTCAAGGGTTACCGCTACGGCAGCTACAAATCGATCTCAGCCAACGCCCTGAAGAAGAATGCCAAGTGGCTTGCTGAGGTGGTCAAGGTCGAGGGCTTTGAAGATGGGAACGTGGACCAAGGACTTGAATATCTGGGCGAGGACCTAGAGTAAAATTGAAACAATTTAAAATGGTGTAAAGTAGTAAAAAGTAGTTGCAGCCCTCCCTGATATCAATTACGATGCAGTTGTTGTCGGGGAATGGCCCCGACCGGATACAGGAGAAAGACATGAGCAAAATCACTAACTGGGAAATCAAGAGCTACCCCGAGCTAAAGGGAGATTTCAACGGCCCTACTGGATACGCACTAGGCGTTGCCAACGTGAAGGACGCTTGGGGTGAAGTTGAGATTGTCCCCGCTTGGATCAAAGTGGTGTTCGCCGACGATGCCGCCCACGTTATCCTGATTAACAAGAAAGGCGACTACAACGGCCTTTACCACATTGTCCCGCTTCCTGAAGAGGAAGCTATCGAAAGCATTCCACTCTAAACTAACCACGGCCCTTCGGGGCCGACCCCATACAGGAGAATGGCCATGGCTCAAGTTAAATTCGGAATTACTTTTTCTCTCAACGACTACGCTTATGCCGAAGTCGATCAGTTCATCGAGTGTACAGGCAACATATCAGAGGAGAGCAATCTGCGTCAGCGTTACGTTGATTTTCTGAATGCTGTCCTAGCCAAAAAAGTAAAACCGTCAACACTGGTTGACGTGGATGTTCTCAATCTGTTTATTGGCGATTTAGACAACCGCGCTCATATCGATTACCTCGAGGATCACTGGAACGACGATCCTAGAATAACGGCAGGCGGCAAAATGTTCTGGGGCAGATGCAACAAGCTCCGAGCAATACATCAAGCCGCACTATCCTAAGTAGAAATAAATGTAAAAAAGTAGTTGACCGCACTATTTGATCCATGAGACGATTCAGTTGTCGGGTTGGCCGACGCATACAGGAGAAAGACAATGTACAGCGATCAATTTCAAGCAAAGATAGAAGCGCTAATAGCGGAATATCCAGAGCTTACAGAAAGCCACGTAATAGAGGCGGCTCAAAACGTAGAGTCATTTGGCTACCCTTTTGAAGAAGAATCTGACCGGGTTTTGGACGCTTATGCAGCTTGCTTGGGTGGCACTTCCGAACAGTATTACGGCCCTCGATAAACCAACCCCATACAGGAGACAAGAGATGAAAGTACCTCAACTAAACCACGGCGTTATCTATAACGGCGAAGAGATCACCACACCTCTCGGCCTACCACGCAATGCCGAGATCAGCTTCGACGACCTCGAGGATGACTTCGACTCAATCGACGTTCGTGAGTCTACTGGCCAGTACGCCAAGCGCGAGCAGCACCCCTGCAGCAAGTGCGGCGGTAAGGGTGTTTACCAGTACGGTTACGCGAACCCTCGTCAGGGCAAGTGCTTCGCCTGTAACGGCAAGGGCTACTTCCTCACTAGCGCTGCAGATCGCGCCAAGGCCAAAGCATCACGCAACAAGAGCAAAGCCTCTAAGCAGCAGGCAAACGCCGACGCCGGCCTTAAGCAATTGCTCGAGGCCCTCGGCGCTGAGGGTCTGCAATGGCTCACTAACGCAACTTGGTCCGACTTCTATCAGGACCTACTTGCCAAGGCTAAGAAGTACGGCGCTTTGTCTGACAAGCAGCTTGCTTGTGTCGTCAACGGATACGCTAAGCAGCAGGCACGCGATGCCGCTAAGAACGCCGCCGCGCCTACGCTTGATCTGGCCAAGATCAACGCGCTGTTCGCCACGGCCCTTGAGAACGGTATCGCCAAGCCTAAGCTTGTGTTTGGCGAGCTGAAGCTCTCTCTGGCCCCTGCCAACGGCAAGAACGGCGGATGCCTCTACGTCAAGGACAGCGGCGAGTACGCCGGTAAGATCACGCCTGAAGGACAATTCTTCGCGGTTCGTGGTTCACGTGAGACTATCCCCGCCGAATTGCAGGCCATCGCCGAGGACCCTAAGAACGCTGCAATAAAGCACGGGCAGGCAACAGGAAACTGCGCTTGCTGCAACAGGCTTCTCACTAACGCCAAATCAATCGAGATAGGCATAGGTCCTATCTGCCTCGAGAACTGGGGCCTATAAACCCCTAATCACTAGGTACTCAAATCACGCATTTGAGTACCTTGAATTTTATACCTAACCCCACTAGGAGGCGCTGTAAACTACGCCGGTTAGGCATTACAGTACATTACAGTGCACACCCCGATACCGCAAAAAACGGCCTTTTTTGCGGTTTTTTTTGTTTTTGACGTAATCTGACGTAATCTTTTTTTGTCTATTAAGGTGGAGGCCCCGTGAATAAAGGAACGAGGGGTCTTTAATGTGGAGGAGTAAAGATGGGCCGTGGACCACGGGAAATGGCGGCGGAATTGCTCTGGAGGCCACGCGGTGCGGGCTTTGAGGGGCATGGGTCATGGACCAAGGACCTGCCTATGCAAGCCCCTTCTATAGTACAGTATTTTGAGAAAAAAAAGATTCGATTTTATTTTTAATGGAATACTGTACGTTTGACGTAACTGACGTAACCCTTCCCTATCTACGGGGTCTGTAGCGTTACGTCTGCCATTACGTCTAAATATTATAGACGTAATGACGTAATGGTTTTACTAAATCTACGGGGTGCGCGCGCGACTTCTTTTTTAGAAAAAAAACTTATTTTTTGTGAGAATACTGTACTATAGAAACCGCTGAAAATAGACAGATTAGCAGCCTGTCGATACAATACAGTTTTTTCCACTGACGAGGCTACAATGACACTCTCAGGCATTACTCCACGGCAGCACACCCTGCGCCGTTGCAACGGTGACCACAAACAAGCCAGTTATCCTTTCAAGGCGATGATTATCGGCGATTACTTTGTTGTCCTCTCGAAAGAGGATGCCAAGCGCATTAACGGCGCTTTGTCGACGTTTTATAGGTCTCGTAATGGCACAGGCAGGCGATTTTCTGTTACGCAGTCAGAAGGCCCTATGTGGACCTGTAGGAGGACAGCATGAGCAGCGAAGGGAAGAAACGCCGAGACATTCTGAACACGTCGCCACTGCGGGGCAGCGCTAAAGAAAGGATTCAAGCACGGCTGAGTGAGCCGGTAGCCCCACTCAAAAATCAGAAGCACATTGTCAGCGCTCAGCAATGGACCTTCATTCAAGAATTCATATCGAACGACGGGCACATTACTCTGACTGAGGCCGCAATACGCGCCGGTTATCCTAAGGATTCGGCAAGCTCGATAGCCTCGGAACTTACGGACCCAAAAAAGAAACCGCACGTCGTCGCAGCCATCCAAGAATATCGAGCACAACTCGCTGAGAAATACGGCACGAACTTCGACCGGCACATGCGCGACATGCAGATGATTCGTGATAAGGCTCTCGAGGCAGGCAACTTCGGCGCAGCAGTCTCTGCTGAATACCGGCGCGGCCAAGCTCTCGGCACCATCTACATCGAGCGGAAGGAAATTAGGCACGGCACCATCGACAGCATGTCGAAAGAGGAGGTCACTCGAAAGCTCGAAGAGATCAAGGCGCTGTACGGTTCACCACCGCAGACCCTGATAGACATCGAGCCTGAGCAGCTCGAAGAGATCGAAGAGATCGAAGAGATTCCCCCCGCCAAAACAATGATCGAGGAGATGCGCGATGCCGAGCGGTCCAGAGGCAGCACTGCACAAACGAGTGAAGACAAACCTGCCGGACGCGACGATAGTGCGACTGGAGAACCGGGTGAACCTCGGGATACCGGACTGCCTGATAGCCCTGCCGCCGACATACTCGATGGTGGAGCTGAAGGTGGTGAAGACCGGCAAGAAAGTGCGCTTGAGTCCGCACCAGATAGCCTTCGCCCTGAAACACGGGACGATGGGGATGCCGACGTACATTCTAGTCCAGTGGCACCCTCAGGGGACGACCAAGGCCGCTGACACGCGCCTGCTGCTGTACCACGGCACGCAGGCTCAAGAGCTGCACGAAAAGGGCGTAGAGACGCCTCCAGTAGCCCAGTGGGCCTTGAATGCAGTCAACTGGAGTGAAATGCGCGCTGAAATAGTAAAAGGACGCCGTATATGAGCCAAACAAGCCCTGTGAGCGCGCCTAGCCTGACCCCTTGCCTACCTACCACTTACAAGAGAACGTGGCACAGTGGAAACTGGGAAGGGGGCCTCGGCCGCCCCCGCGCGGGGTGCGAGCGGCGCGTTTTTGGCTCTGGGCGCCCAGATGCGTGGACCAAGGCCCGAGGTGCCCGAATCGGGGCAACCACTAGATGTAGTGTTTGGCGGGGGCCGAGGCGCATGGAAATAGCTAAGTGCTTGATTTTAAACGATTCACTATTTCCGGTAATAGGTATTACCGGAAATAGCGGGTCCCTTTTGGCCGTTTCTGAGGCCAGATGAGAATCGTTCGCATCTGGCCCGAACGGCCGCCCCCTCCTCGCGGAGTGCGGGGCTTAAGCTAGATTTCACACAAATAATTTGGCCCAAAACAAAAATGGACTATGTTCCACGTGGAACACCCTAGCTAACCCACCCCCTTGTTTCTGACAATCAAAAGGGCTATAAATTTTTAGCAAATTTCTACTAAATGGGAATTTTTATGCAACAAGATGTCGATGCCGAACGATTAAAGTTAGAGCTACGCTTAGCCTTGCTAGAGGGCCAAGAACGGGCACAGGACACCTTTATCGGTTTCTCTCAGTACGTCTGGCCTGAAGCGATACTCAGCAGCCACCATAAGATTATGGCTGACGCTTTTGACCGAATAGCCAAGGGAACCCTAAAGCGCTTAATCGTGAACATGCCTCCTCGACACACCAAATCAGAATTTGCGTCGTATCTGCTGCCTGCTTACATCATGGGCCGTCGTCCAAGCACCAAGATCATTCAGGCGACACACACCGGCGAGCTTGCTGTCAGATTCGGCCGTAAGGTGCGTAACCTCATGGACCTTGATAAATACAAGGAAGTATTCCCTGACGTAGCCTTGAAGGCTGATAGTAAAGCCGCCGGAAGGTGGGACACGGACAAAGGAGGGGAGTACTTTGCTGTAGGTGTAGGCGGCGCGATGACGGGCCGTGGTGCGGATATGCTGATTATCGATGACCCGCACTCGGAGCAGGACGCGGCGTCGGTGTTAGCTCTGGACAACGCTTGGGACTGGTACACGTCTGGGCCTAGAACTAGATTGCAGCCGGGTGGGGCAATTGTTATCGTCATGACTCGGTGGGGAACCAAGGACCTAACGGCCCGATTACTCAAATCTCAGTCCAACATGAATGCGGACCAATGGGAGGTTATTGAGTTCCCTGCCGTTTTTGATGAAGGCGAAGAGAACGAGCGCGCCCTTTGGCCTAGCTTCTGGGAGCTTGACGAACTCAGGGCTGTGCGTGCTTCTATGTCCATTCAGAAATGGAACGCGATGTACCAACAACGGCCCACGGCTGATGAGGGTGCAATCTTAAAGCGTGAGTGGTGGCGCGTGTGGGATAAGGACTACATGCCGCACATGGAATATCTTATTCAGTCGTATGATACCGCGTACTCGAAGAAGGAGACGGCGGATTTCTCTGTCATTACGACGTGGGCGGTGTTCTTCCCCACGGAGGACTCGGGGCCTAATCTGTTGCTTGTTGACATGCGTAAAGGCCGGTGGGACTTTCCTGACCTTAAGCGTAAGGCGAAGGAGCAGTATGACTACTGGCAGCCGGATAATGTCTTAATCGAGGCCAAGGCGACGGGAATCACGCTTCAGCAGGAACTGCGTAGGATGGGCATTCCGGTTACTATGTATAGCCCCGGCGGGCGACGCGCAGGCCAAGACAAGGTGTCACGAGCAAACTCTGTCGCACCGATTTTTGAGTCCGGCATGGTCTGGGCACCTGAGACGGATTGGGCAGACGAAGTGATCGAGCAGTGTGCGGCGTTCCCTAACGGTGACAACGACGACATGGTGGATAGTACGACTCAGGCTTTGATGCGTTTTCGTGCCGGTAATTTCATCTCTCTGCACAGTGATGAGGACGACGATCCCTCGGAAAATGAAGGGCTTGTCCCTGAGTATTATTAGGCCTAGAATGCGAAATAACTAACCTTATCTGTAGGGCTTTACCCATGCCTAATTATACCGCTCGACAAATGCTGTCTCAACTTCCTCTTCGTCGTGCTGAGGGCGGCCCTGTTTACAGAGCATACGGGGGCCCAATGGGTGAGGATACTGAAGGGCGTTATATTGACGAAGCGGCTCTTGAAAGGCAGATTCAAGAAGCGGTAGCTGCTCGGGCCGCTCAACAAGAAGCAGCCAGAGTAGCTCAACAAGAAGCGGCTAGAGTAGCGGCAGCCCAACAAGAAGCGGCCAGAATAGCAGCCGAGCAACAAGCAGCAGCGGAAGCAATGGCCGCACAACAGGCAGCGGAAAAAGCCGCAGCGGATAAGGCCGCAGCGGATAAGGCCGCAGCGGATAAGGCGGCAGCGGATAAGGCCGCAGCGGAACAAGCGGCGGCGCAAAAATCCGCAGCAGATAAGGCGGCAGCGGATAAATCCGCAGCAGATAGGGCGGCCAGTCTTTTAGCAGCAGAAAAACGCGTCATGGGTGAGATGGACGCTGCGGGTTCTAATTGGAACGCGGCCCAAGCCTATAACGAGATTTTAAAATCAGGCGTTACAACCGACGAAGCGTTGGCTGCCGGTGTAAAGCAGGAAAGTATTGATAGGATTTTTTCCACTGACCAACCGATCACAACGGCGGACATTGCGACTACAAGTGGTCGCGCTTCGGCCTTTGACACCAGTGCGGCGTTTGCCGGACAGGACCTTGCTACCATTTCCCAGAACGCGCAGAACTACCTCGCAACGATGATGGAGGACGGGGTAATCTCCCCTGAAGAGCGACGTGAAACCCAAGCCTTTGCAATAGAGCAGGGCGTTACTTTTCAGGACATGGAGGCAGCGGGCGTAGACCCCAATATCCTGTTTGACACTAGCGCAGCGGATGCACGCAGGGCGGCAGCGGAAAAGGCGGCAGCGGAAAAGGCGGCAGCGGATAAAGCGGCAGCGGATAAAGCGGCAGCGGATAAAGCAGCGGCGGATAAAGCAGCAGCGGATAAGGCGGCAGCGGAATCGGCAGCAGCAGCTAAAGCGGCGGCGGAAAAGGCAGCAGCGGATAAAGCAAATGCGGATGCGGCAGCAGCAGCTAAAGCGGCAGCGGAAAAAGCAGCGGCGGATAAAGCCGCAGCGGATAAGGCGGCAGCGGATAAGGCGGCAGCGGATAAGGCAATAGCGGATAAAGCAGCAGCGGATAAAGCAGCAGCGGATAAGGCGGCAGCGGATAAAGCGGCAGCGGATAAAGCGGCGGCGGATAAGGCAGCGGCGGATAAAGCACTATCAGACGAAGAAAGGGCGGCAGCGGCAGCGGCAGCAGCGGATGCAGCAACCAAAGCGGCAGCGGACAAGGCGGCAGCGGAATCTAAAGCTTTTGACGATAGGGTAGCCGCAGAAGTAGCTAGGTTATTAGGAGAGGCAGAAGCCGCTAGGCTCAAGGCTTTAGCAGAGAAGATGGGGGCCGCAGCCACAGGCGTGGACGTCAACAATGTTGCAGAAACTGTAGACGAAGTAACAACAGAGGACATTGTCAGCGTGGTTTCTGACAACGACTTAACTGACCTTGTGTTAGATAACACACCATCTACTACAGTTATTGAGGGCACCACAACAACCCCTGTCGACACCACTGCCGCTACAGCGGTAGATACTGGAATAAATGATTTCCTAGAAACGTATGTCGCCCCTACGGCAACCGTATTCCCAACCTACACGGCAGACACGGTGTACCAACCCCTGCCTGACCCAACCCCTATTTACGCTGAGGGCGAAACGGCGCTAGACACGGAGTTCAGGGAAAGCGCTCCGAGAACCGCTACTTACAACCCTCAAGGCGCTTTTACAGGATATGATTACACTACAGCGGCCAAGCTCATGCCTGCCACTGGATCGGGAATGAGTTGGACTCCTCCGTCGGTCACTAGCCGCCCGCGTCAACTCTTAAGCTCTGCAGCTAGTATGCCCGGCCTATCTGCTTCACAGCGATTTGCCCGCGCCAGACAAGGCCAACAAGCTACGCTAATGGGTGCCTTCAACGACACCGGCGCAAAAAGGAACTCGGCCAACTACTACGACTGGATGAATCAAATCCGTTCAGGCATGTTTAACAACTCAGCAGGACAGTTTGACAATCAGCTATTCCTAAATGCCTTCAACCCGTGGGCCGCGAGCCAAACTTCAGGCGCGGGCACTACCACAACCGGACAAGCTCTAGCAGCGGCGGACCCTTACACGGTTAAAGCGGTAGATTTAGAAAACTTCACGGGTTTTGATAACTTTAATGCTTACGGCGGCACGGAGGTAGACGGTGAAGGAAGGCCATTTGCGGGAGGAGGCTACGTAAAAAAGCCTAGGGGGTTCGCGGACGGTGGTCCTGCGAACTCGATGACGGCTGAAGAGCTTACTGCACAGTTAATGGCGATGGATTCAGCAGCCGCTGCCCAAGCACCACGGCCCACGGATCAAGTACAGACCGAAAGCCGCAGCATGCTTGATAACATACTCAGTGGAGCAAAACAAATGCCTTCCACTGTTTACGAATACGGAAAGGACGTAGTGCAAAGCCAGAGCCCTTCTGCAAAATTGCTTACGGATATTTATAAAGTAGGCAAGACAATGCAGACCGGAGCAGCGGATGATCCTGTGGGTTATGCGTTGGACATGGCACCTGTGACTGGCGAAATACGTTCAGGCATGGACGTAGAGAAGTTCTCTGATCTTGCCAACGAGGCCCGCGCTGCGGGGGACACGGAAGCTGCTAAGATGTACGAGCAGCTAGTCACGATGTCCATGGCGGGTGCAGCACCGGGACTTGGAATATTAGCAAGAGGCGCTAAGCGCACTGCAAAAGCGGGCGCGGAAGCAGCAACACAATCAGCTAAGATGTTGGATGAGATAGCTCCGGTCGCAACCAAAGCGCCAGAAGCCCCTACAGTCTACCCTGCTGAAAAATTAAGAGCGAACCCTGTTGTAGCAAACGATCCGGTTGCTGTTCGTTTTAACGAGCAGATAGCCGCTGACCCTCAGGCTGCGATTGAGCAATATAAGCTTATCCCTAAGACTAAAGGCGGTAAGATTTTAAATTCCGACCTTTGGCGCGAGTTGAGCCCTGACTATCTTGCGGACCGTTCCCTTGCCCAGAGCGTGCATCAACCTGCAAGCGAGATGAATAAACTGCTGTATCAGCAGCGTCTTGCTGAAGACATGGGTAAAGAAGGCGTTTGGGTATTCACTGGCGGAGGCGCGGCCTCAGGTAAATCTGCCGGTCTATCGGA